>Ga0131853_10004540_pt1 | contig 24886 bp, 7 predicted proteins | sample TergutLab28metaG_FD_92764 | JGI IMG/M metagenome (GOLD analysis project Ga0131853, IMG submission 92764) | Labiotermes labralis P1 segment gut microbial communities from Petit-Saut dam, French Guiana - Lab288 P1 (version 2) (version 2) | ecosystem: Host-associated > Arthropoda: Insects >...
AATCTTTTTAAAATGAGAAAGTTTCTGACAAAAGTTGTAAAGAAAATTAAAACACAATTTATATTCGTTAACATTTTTCCAAAAATCATGCTATTTATAACATGGAAAAATATGGTAGAGCCAAACAGGCCACAGATGACAATATAATATGGCACATGCGCATTGCATGCTTGATAACAAAGGCTACAGATACACACTCCAAATTTGTAATACTCAGTGCTCTTCACTGCAAAAATGGTTGTACATGTGCACTTCAGTATTAGTTATACATGCCTTGCCTGTCTTGTTACTGACTGAAGTGTGTCAAAGAGGTTTGAACTTCAGGTGTAGTTTCTTGCATTAGAAAATAAAGTGCTTTAACTTAATGAGCATTGAGAACACAAGTAAGAGGGCCTTGAGGTGCAGGACACATGTGAGATAAATGAAGAATGTGCACCTGTGCTAGCAAGAAATGACATACTCATGTTGTCAGGTGGTCCATTACAACTTGGGTTTTATGTAGCATTTGTTAGCACTAATATCCATGTATCCAAGTTCTGTACATTGTTCTTTAGCGCTAACGTTATTATATCCAGGTTTTATGAATTATTGATTAGTACTACCTTGGCTACTTCCAGTTTTACCTGTTAGTGTTCTTTATAATAGAAATACAACAAAATTCCTTTAATCTGATATCCAGTAATTCAGAAATCCTTATAATCCAGCATTTGCTGTGAGTATTTCTAGGACCATAAGTTTGCTTTTTACCAGAAAAAAGTGTCATCAATAAAAACAGGCATATCTCAAGTGACATGTTCAAAAGGCCTCCCAAAGTGTTTGTACATCAACTGTTGTGGTATGTCCTGGTCTCCTACTGTGTGCCCTGTGGCATGCTGTCTGGAATATGATGTAGCATTCTGTATGATTGCAGTCTGGAATATATTGTAGCATTCTATATGATTGCTGTCTGGAATATGTTGTATCATTCTGTATGATTGCTTTCTAGAATATGCTGTAGCATTCTGTATGATTGTTGTCTAGAGTATGCTGCAGCATCCTGTATGATTGTTGTCTGGAATACATTGTAGCATTCTGTATGATTGCTGTCTGGAATATATTGTAGCATGCGGTATTGATTGCTCTCTGGAATACATTGTAGCATTCTGTATGATTGCTGTCTTGAATACATTGGAGAGTTCTGTATGATTGCCATCCGGAATATGTTGTAGTAGTATCCCCTCATTTATGTATAGCCACTCTAAGTAGTCTTCTTTTATAGCTTTTTCATGTTCTGTGTCCAGGAAGGATGCAGCATACACAAAGTTTGTACATGACATCACGGAGGATGTTCTGGCTCAAGGAATCTACAGTGACCAGGGACTGTGGCGGCTCTTCCAGCGACATGTGACTGCCAATGAGGGCCAGCTCAACATGGTGAGAGGGGTAGCACAGCACTTGGAATGCTTTCAACTGGTGCCATATCAGGAACTGTTGTGGGATTTTTATTTATTGCAGGACCGTATGCAAGTTGAGGTGGCCCGACTATGTGACCAACTTGGCATTGCAACAACTACTTGGAGTGATGATGGAAGACATCTGCTTCATGTGACTGAGGGCAGGAAGACATCCTGTGACAACTTTCTCTCAGAAGCCAAAGAGGTGGCACAAGGCAGAGTTAAGGCAACTGTGTGCATGAAGAAGGTACGGAAAATTCCATGTCAGACAGTGAGTGTCTCCATGTCTGATGAAACTGTGGGCTCAAGTTCTGCAGATGTGTTACAAGAGTGTGAGAAACTGAAGTTCATTGGAAGCACAGGAACAATCGGCTGTCAAATATCTGAGATATCACTGACCAATCAGAGTGTTTCTCCAAATAAAATGTTGGTCGCACAGATATGAGGAAGTCTTGAAGTTTATAGACCCACATTTAGTTTTAGAACTGATGTACACCATGATGGTAATCCACAAGGCAGCTTCTGACCTAGACACAATTGATAAATGCAAAGTCTTTGTCTTGTCATAGAGGAAACACATCTTCCTATAGCCAGGCTGCCAGAATGGTGACACATGTTAGGGACAGTGCCAGTCTAACTCTCAGCAGTATAATTGCTGCCATGGTATTGTCACATGAAGGAATGGAATTCAGCAGTAGGATTCTGAGATGATTGCAGCATGGCTCACAGCCTACCACTAACAGTGTCAGCGTATTAGAATAATGAAGAGAACCAACAGGAGTATCAGCTGACTGCCAACAATCTTCACCAGATGGAGAAAACAAGAATTAACTTGAACCAGCCCATGACATAGTTCCATCATCTTGCCTGCAGTTGAACAAGCAGCAGAACGTATACAGTGCCTTAACAGTAATCTTCACATACCACAGTGCTATTTTTGTACAGTGCTTGGTGTTGCTGTAATAAAATAAAATCAGTATGCTTGTTGTATGGTGTGTTGCCAGAGGATGCATGGCTTTCGTCATCGATGACACTACAGCCTTCTTTAGGTCATAAGAGACATTTTAATGTCATCCTCCCATTTCCCTCTACCTTCTGCTCTTATCAGATCTTGTCCCTGGTAAGATGCTGCGATGTGGAACATCACCTGTTCACATTACAGTTAGACCCATTATACAGGATTTGGAAAAACTCCATGCCCAGACTTCATGAGGTGGTAGTGGGGACCAAAATAAAGATTTTTTGACGAACTATATGTTGGAGATGCATTCTTGCAGTGCTATGGACCATCACATTGGATCTGACTAATGCTGGAAATCAAGCAAAACCCCTTAAGTATACTGGAAAAAAATGTATTTTGTACCACTGTACAGCAGATGCAAATGTACGGCCACCAGCCTTGATTAACGGCTGATAACGCAGCAGAGACTGACGTGTGCGCTGAAAAATGTCAGGCTGCTGCTGTCTCAGTAATAAAGGAAATGAGATCTGCTTCAGAATTAACATTTCACCGCATCTTACAGCTATTGCAGGATTGGATGGGGTGGGCTAATAGCTTGACCTCCCAGATTGCCGGACCTCACACCAATGGACTTCTTCCTATGGGGCCACATTAAAGCTCTGATTTACATGTCACCAGTTGCTTCCGAAGAGGATCTTATTCCCGTATTGTTGAGGCAGCAGCAACCATCAGGCAACAACCTGGTATTTTTTTGTGCACACGTCAGTCACTGCTGTGTCGTCGGCTGTTTATCGAGGTTGGTGGCTGTACATTTGAACATCTGCTCTAAACTGGTATGAAATACAACTTTTTTTCGGAATACTTCAGTGGTTTTGCTTATTTCAAACCTTAGTGTGACCCAATTTGACAGCCCATAATTGCAAGGATGCATTTCCGACATACAGTGTCTTGACAATGAATCTTTGTTTTGCTCCCCCCTATCACCTCATGAAGTTTGGGCATGGAATTTTTCTGCACTATAGTTATCATACTCTTCATGGATTATTATACTTTTATCAGAATTGGACACCCCTTTCATTTATTCAAATCTTTCATGGTCACATTATGGGAATATCATGCCTCTTAAGTTTCATCTCCAAAACAACTCAACAGATTCTGTTAAATTAGGTGTCAACAGTCTACATTCATAGTTGAGAGGTACACTGGATTTCTGTACCTACTGGTTCCATAAAATACGAAAGCTCAGAAATGCATCATTATATGAAAGTAAATGACAGAATGTCCAGTTCTGATATTTCAGTTTGTGCAAGTGCATTGAAACCCCCCATTTAAAGTTTCTTTATAGAGCAGAGAGAAGTCTGACCCTAATTGGATGGCATATTGAAACTGCCTTTGGATTACTGGAATTAATTGTAACCCCTAGTTTTCAGAAGGAAGCAGACTCAAACTTGACTGGTTGTTACTAGTATCATGTGACCTGAATCCTTCAGCTGAGTATTAACATGTAGGCAATGCTATTACTTCATGGACAAAAGAAAATGACATTCACTGTAAGTGCTGATGTGATGCTCACAATCAGCAATTGGTGCCAGGCAGACATGAACACTTGCTACACATTACTAAGTATGACATAACTACATATAATTACAGTAGTTCCATTTAATGAGGTGCAGTATTGTCAAACCAAAGCAACAGTTACATCTCCTTTGTTATTTACATAAACCACATTATACAAATCTTCCAGTTTATATTCCCATCCTAGGCAGCCTCTTCTCCAAAAAAAAAAAAAAAAAAAGAAAGAAAGAAAAGAAAAAAAACTGCAGTCCATGGCCAATTACACATGCTGCTTTTACTAATGTTCATAGATCAGATCTTCCACATGGTCCATATATGCACATGACAAGCTGGCAGTATATTCATCCAAAATGTGAATACCTAACAACACAAATTCACATCCCATAGATCTTGATGCTCCATGCAATCTCAAGACTGAAATCCTTGGGTAGACCAAACAATCTTCCTAAAATCTGATTACAGATGTTACAATACAGATGAAGTGTAAACATGCACATTCCTTTACTAAATGTTCAGAAAACTGTGGCACAGACAGAAGTGAAATGCTGATCAATACAGTCTTTTAGAAAGGTCACTGGTTGGGAGGCCTGAACTGAGAACATGTTAAGAAAAGTATCTGTACATATATTGAAAGATGATATACTTGGAGATCTCCCCTATTTGGACACATTTTTCCTTCTCCACAGGTTTTCTTTACACCACTGTCCTGGGTAACTGCCAACACCAAGACACTGCGTTTTTATATACTGTTTATTTTAATGTTACCACAGAACTCGGCTTTCCTCTTATAAAGTATGTTACCGTGTAATCTGGCATGTCATCCAATGAGGATGAGAAGTGTGCACTGAACATATGTTAATTTTTCTATTTAAACATAGCCAAAAACTTACCTGCAGCTTGAAAATGTTACTTTTCTCTGAATTATACACTAGAATATTTATGGTCTTAACATATGTTAGAAATATTTACCAACAAAATTAAGGAATACATATTAAGGGGTCATACTATAAAAACCTTAATGGCTATCCTAAATTACTGAATTTGGTGTCACAGACAATGCAGAAGTTGACAGTGTATTATCAATTTCAAATACCCTGACAGGTTGAACAACTGACAGCATACATCACAAATGCTGTAAAAAACAACACCAAAGGAACACTGGCTACAGTTTTGGAAAACTCACTCTTCTTTTTCCAAATGGAAATGGAGGTACAAGAATCAGATCCTGAGCATTTTTATGTGAACAGAACCACTGCTATGAGTGTTGTTGTGAATGACCATGTACTCGGTGAGAAATGTCATTGCAACCAGCTAAAGACTATAAACTTTATTGGCCACACAGTTAAAAATAATAATACAACAGATCCAGACTGTGCAATGGGTGTAAGCCATCTTCCTTATTAATATGCTGACATACAGCACAGTTCAGAGATGAGCTATTTTGCAAGTATAGTTTGATATATAAGCCAACTGTACCCATTTTCTTAGTTCATGTTAATATTGCCATGGAATAGTGAAAACCAACTTTACATGGTCCATATTCTGTACATTAATCAAATGAATACATTATGAATACCAACAAATGCACAATAGTATTCTGATGTAGTTTAATTACAGGTTACCCTGCAATATGTTTTGCCCACTTACGTGGGTAACCTCAGGGAGGCACAAACAATAATACAATCACAACCAGTCCACCATGGAAAACAATCGTACAACCAAGCACAAAATCGCAGCTAAAAGGTAATTATAACAATAAGTTTACAATGTGGAGATAAAAAAGTTGTGAAGTGTATGATGGTATAAAGGGTGGTGTTCACAGCAGCATGTAGAAAACCACCATCCAAGCAAAACAGATTAGATGTACACAGCATAATGCAAATCAGTTCATCTGTAGCAGCTCTGCATATAATTTGGTTGTTTGTTGTTGACACCGAGGGAACATAGGTTCTGTTCAGAACATGGGGAAAAACAACAGCTACAGAAACACACAAAATGCTTAAAACTGTTAATGGAAATGACGATATATCTCATATGCATGTCTTCGAATGGTTTAAATATTCGGAGGGGAACATGAGAACCTTGCAGTTGATTCAAGGAGTGAACAGCCACCACCTACTCAAAATCCAGAAAGAGCTGCTAAAGTACATGAACTGGTGGTCAGAGACTGTCAAATAACCCTAAGAGTGGAGGATAAATTGTACATTAACCAGGAGATTATTTGTTAAATTCTACATAAAGAGTTGGGAATGAGGAAGACTGCACAATGTTTCTTCCACATCCTCTCAGATGAGCTCATTCTGCCATGATACTGAAGCACTTTCTGGCAAACCATGACATGGTGATCAGCCACTCGCTTCATTCACGTGATCTGGTACCAGCTGACCCCTTCCTGTAACTTAAAAAGAACACTCCCCTGAAACAAGATTTCAGAATATTGAGGGTATCCAGAAGAATGTAACAGCTGAATTAAATGCAGTTCATTTGCATATCTTTTTTGATTGTTTCACACAATTTTAGGGACATAAATCTGATGATGTTTTAGAATTTAGATCTTAACAGTTCAGGTATGGCATAAATTCAAGATAACAGGGACCTTCAGAATATCACGACACATAAAACTGAGGCAGCAATGTGCTGAAGTGACAAAGTTTGTAGTTTCAAGCACTTTATTGGAAACTAATGGAACTGTAGAATTCATTGTGGCCTGATGACTGGTCATCTGTAGGCTGCAGATTCATATTAGTAAATATCATTACATACAAAGGCTGTAAAACAACTTCCCAATGGGATTTACAGAAGGAAGATGTGTTCATAACTGTGTAACCATAACACCAACACTGATGTATGGTTCCTAAACTGGACTTTAACCACACCCCGAAAAAGAGTAAGGCAGTCAATAAATAAGAGTGTACATGAGATCACAACCCAGCAACAGTAATCATTTAATGTCTTCTCAGATGTGATGCTGTGGTCTGATATAAACTTGGTATGTTCTATCCTGAGGATGATGGCAATGTGTTCCTCCGACATGTCATCAAACTTCCACCAATTTATCCTCCACTCTTAGTTATTTGACAGTCACATCCCAGAAGACAGTAATCTTAAAAGCAGCGCAACCATTTTCTGTCAGCAGTGGCTACTATATCACAAGTATATGTAAGTAACTTCACAGTTATCACTGCTGTGTCTCATTCTCCAATGTTATCAGACAAGGAGGTTCCATTGCTGCTAGAGTCCTAAGTAGATGAAATGTTGTGTTCGGCTTGAAGCAATCAATTAATCTGGGGATTGAAGGAAGGTCTGTAATACTGGCTAGAGTAGCATCAGGACACACCTTTAGAATGGAGGGAAGTTAATGCACAAGCATATCGCCACTAGGAATGCTTCAATGCCGCCCCAGATGTCTGACTCTTGTTCGTCTCCCACCATGCGGCACTGCCATGGCTGATACCCCAGATAACTGTATGCAACCAGGAGGATGTTTCAGTTAGACCTCTCCCATGACAAGTCTCAAACCAGAACACAATTCAAGTACCTCCATAATCCAACCATTCCACCTTCTCCCACTGTGCACAGCCTAGCTTGTTTCTAACAAAGCCGAGCATATGATGTTGCCGCAGCTTGCAAAGGAGGGACAGCACATCCAATGCAATGGCCGAGCAGTGGCACTGCAGCTGCACCCATTCCATTTGAATGTCACCTTCAGTATGCAGTCCCATGTTAACAATTACCAGTGACAGACACATATTGTTGTAACAATGCAAGATCATGTGTACAGGCTACTACACATTTACGCTGCTCTCCAAGTGCTCAATACCACAGATGTCTCCACTTGTCCAATGCCATGTCACAATTGTCTGAGTAGGTATGGAGGTAGCATAGGACTGTGTGAGTGGCCATAGTGGCTTCATCATTGGGAACACAAAACTGCTCCTGCAGGAAACCCACAAGCTGAAGCAAAATCATTAGCAGCAAGTCAACCTGTAACAGACACTTCATGCTAGGATTGTTATGCACGCCTGTCCAACAGCAATGGAACACACGACCCAGCCTGTCAGTTCATTTGTTTATAATGAACCAAAATTAAGAAGTTTTGTAAAGTAATGGCAGAGAGAGCTGGATCACAAAGGACACAGAAAGGGCAAATAAAAGACTTAACAAGAAAGCAAAACACCAAAATTAAAGCAAGTAAAACATGGAGGAAAATGGGTGGAGCAGAAAGAAGACTGAATTAATAATGAAACAATGCCAAATAACTCTTTAAGGATGTACAATTTGAGGACTCTGTTCCTTGCATGATTTCAGGCTTCTGCCGGGGTGTAAATGAGATCTCTGCACTTTTTGGGATTCTGACCATTGAAGATGGGACGAACAGGTTGTCCAGAAAAGGATGTACAATTCTACCATTCTGCACTGTGTAAAATCCCAAAAGAGCACAGATCCAATGCTGTTCTTCCAAGAAATGGTCCCACATCACTGGATAATCAGTTCCCAACACTTCATATGAACACAGTGCCTTCATCTTCAAGGGTCTACAAGTTGTGAGAAGAAATATAATTTGACAAAAAGCAGCGGTTTGGAAGGCAAAGAATGAAATCCATGGTCATGGAGGTATTCTGTAGTGCTATGCTACCTTAAGAATGCATATCACTCTTTGATTCTACATTACACTGCACATAAACCACAGCAATAAATTCATGCAGCGATGACCTTCGTGACAAGCTAACAGTTCCATAGTTGATCAGCAAATGACTGGCATTTTATGGAACCTGAAGGTTTATAATCATGTTCACTGCCACTGGTTCCTATCCTGCCACATTAATGCAGTTCACAACCCCAACCCTTATGAACCATTTTGATATATTCCCAAACATTCTTCTTCTCCACCCAAAAATTTTGTATGCACACCAGTTACCATGCCACTACTAACAAAATATACCTAAATTTTCCTTCCCCATATTGTGATTCAGCAAATGCTGACATACAAAACAGCTGTTCTTTTGACACAGCATCCAGTTGCAAACTCCCAGAACATGCACACAATTGACAATGCTACCTGCCCATGTCACTTTATGTGCAACGTTTGGTACAAATATGCCTCACCCTGCCCCAAGAGTACACAAGAACAATTCTAGTACCATGTGTGTGTACCTGTGTTCTAGCCTGCTGGATTTGGTGGCCTGCACCAGACCAGGGTGAGCGCACTGGGTGCGAAGTCGTCACTGCAAGACAGCCAAATGATCGAGTTGTCGCACACACATTCTGGATCCAGTTCTGAATTAGTTCATACAACTCCCCAGTATAAAAACAATACATATAAAAATATGTTTAGCTGCAAAACATAGATAAATCTTGTAATTAAAGAAGGACATGGACATGCCTTTCTAATCCCCAAATAATCGCTTTCCCAGCTCCATGAACCTATGGGTTCTGCATACAGCAAGGGCATCATGTTCCTTCAGGACTGTGGTGACACTGTTGTTGGCATCCACCAAATGGCACAGGAAGTCCTCATATGCAGATTTTGTATTAGCTGGGAGTGATCCCATCCTGACCTTGTGGAGAGTGTCAATAATTCCCTCTGCCCAGCCACTCTCAATTGCGAATTCTGATATCCATGGTACCAGTGCCAGCACTGCACTCATTGTCTGCATTCCCAAGAACCACAGTTCCATGAGCTCAAGCCAGTACTTCTTGTAACTCATTGCCACAACCAGCGATGTCGAATCAGTTGACTCATCCACATTGTATGCATCCCACAGGAAGCGAATGGTAGCCTGAATGTAGCGGCAGATGGTGAAATCATTCTTCTTAACTCGTTTTGCCTGCTGTTTAAGTAGCAATAACCCAAGAACAGCTAGGTTACCATGCAAAACCAAGTTTTCTGGTGTACTCTTCAGTTCTGGCAGGTTGTTAAATATGAATTTCAGCAGTGTAGCAAACAGCGTACTCTCTTCCACCATCTTGGCTTCAAGTACTGTCACATTCATGAAGATGTTACAGATGCTGACCATTGCTGTCCTTGAGTCATTCATACCTTCCAGCATCTTAGGATCTAATTCCAGTTCTGGGTCTTTCCTAACCTTCCCACGCTCTGACTTGGGCACTGGTGGTTTCTTGTAATGCACAACAGACCAGTGATAGACCAGGCATTCATAAAGGACCTCATCCTCCTTTGCTTCCAGCAGAATCTTGCGAGCTTTCTCCTCCACTGCCAGATGGCACAGTGCAGGTAACATCAGCCGCAGAATGTCCACTTGACTGATCACATCTGAATCTGTCTCCATGGTGTCAGAACTTTGTTTCTTTTCTGCCAGTCGTCGTGATTGGTAGGCATAGAAAGTCTCATTTGCAAGTGTCAGCATGAATGGGAGAAGTTCATAGACAGAGTTTCTCATAGCAGACGTTTCTTGAGCCAGCCAAGCTGAAAGGACACGCACCATGGCACACACAAAGATTTTCTCTTTGGTATCCACAACATTTGGATTCTTAGTGAAATCACGGGAAACCTTGGTGAGTACAGAAACAACTGCGGAAAATGCTCCTTTCAATGCTGTGTACAACTGCTGCTTCTCCTTCTGCTCCAATTCCAGGGTGTCAGTTGCAATATACACAATTGAGAGCTCCAGCAAGATGAAGCATGAAGTCACAAGATCTGCATTCATCATTATCTGCTTAAATGTGCGATCCTCCAGTTGCATGCGCACCTCGATGGAGCACAGCTGTACTAGCAAGAGAAAGAATTGCCGAGGCCGCTCTTCATCAGTAAGGCACCACTCTACACCTAGTAATTCCACCATTATTGATGCCAGCTTGAGGGCTGGGTCACGCTGGGCCTTTCCCAGCCTGCTGGTCAGGATGTCTGACAGACCCTTGTAGATGCTGCCTGGCCACAGAGCTTCATTCGCAGTGGCAACTATGACATTGCGTCTGCAGCTGACAAGAAGAGCATGAAGCATCCTACACAATTCAAACTTACGTTCACTGTGATCTGTTTCAAAGTCCAGCGCAATCTTGTTCACAATAACATGAAATGGTTTTGGATTTATATCCCATGCACTTGGCCCGAACTGTCCCACAAGTGTCACTAGAATATTCAGTGCCTCATCAGTTTGGAAGCTTTGCTGAGCATAAATTTCGCACATTTTTGCAACACCTCCAACTTCCAACAAAGCCAACCGACCTGGCTGATGTGCTGCTATGTTCTGTAGGCATTCATATGCCTCACTCACAACAATCAAATTGTCATCCAAATCATCATCATCAGCCTGCTGCACAATGTCAAGGAACACAGGTATGTTGGCAAGCATTTCTGGATGAGTTGCAAGTTCTGCATCAGAACAGAAGCTTGACAGGATTGACAATGCGACAGATTTGTACACAAGTGGAGGGCAGTCTGCTGGAACATCAGGGCTGAGCAAAAGTCGTTTCAAAAACTTGAAGCCAACTGCTTCAAAGAGCAATTTTTTACTATGTGTGTTACAATCTTCACCCTTTACTAGTTTCGTGACCATAAATAACGCTGCAAATTTTTCTGTATCACTTTCTGCACCCTTCAAAATTGCAATGCATTTCCTCACTGAATCAGGAACGCTCTCTTCAGACATCTTGCACCACAGAATGTAACAAAATGCACATGAAAAACCAAATACCAGAAAATATGCTTACAGTGCGCTGCACTCTTTGATATTTGGAATGTCTTTCACAAACTGTTTTGCTTGTTGTTTACAGCTTCTAGGGTTCTCCTAGAAAAAATATATATACTACAGCAGTTCGTTGCTATCTTACTAGTGAACTCAAACGATATCCTGCAAGACAAACTGCAATGCAAGATTCCGCTGCGTGGAGCACAACCGCGCCAAGAGTTATTTTTATATCCACGTCAGTGCCAGCAGCATCGTAATGTCTAAATTGGGATAATTTGTCTAGAGTTTCCTGCACGAGTTCGTTGCTCACAAACGAAAATCTATTTTCAGCGCTCTTGTAGAAGCGAAACATTTTAATAAACGCATCGTGCAGAGCGCAGCAGCAGTGGTCATCTGCTAATCGCCCCGCACACTACGATAGAACACATTTTAATAAAGTATAACAAACTATAGTTAATTGTTAATACGCGTTTTGCAGTACTTTCGCACAAGCTAACTTATCACCCTATTTAGTTTTAATAAGCGTGTTGTCTAAAGCAAAATATATGCCTACCATCAAGGCGGTATTCACCACTTCTTCCATACATGGCCCATTTGCACCTCACTTGGCTGTTGGTCAGTCTGTTTTTAGCATGGACTAGAGTTTTTCTTGCCAACGACGACACAGATGAGCATGGATCATTGCTCATTACAATGTCACCCATATGTCAGTGGTGTGACTGTTGGTATCTGTAGAATCTACTGAAATGTGGACACCAAGACAGTGCAGGACTGCATTTCCCTGCCATCTGTACTTGAAAAAGTACACCCAACCACCTACCAGTAGGTTTAATATGCAATCCGTGTTCCGGGAGTTTCGATCTCAATTACGATAGCGAGACCATGGACCAACGGAGAAACGATCAGTTGAGCGTATTCTAAAATTTCAGTCCGAGGATCCTTACCACGTGTTCAAATTAGTAACCACAGGAAAGAGCCGTTGGTATGTCAAAGCGGTCAAATTTGGCGGAAGTTGTAAGTTTGGCTTTGTGGAACGTTTATTTTACTCGGTTGGTTTTCGAAGACATTTGTTGCATTTTATTAGCTATTCTATATTCTGCGTTTTGTTGATTAGAAAAATTTGCCCTAGTTTTAAGTACTCCGGGAAAGACTAAATCAGAAACTTGGAAACAGGTAGGTAAGACTTTTTGTCAACAACATTAGGTTTGGTACAAAATTGTGCTAAAATAGATAGTTTCAGATTGTATTACAAGGCAGAGTACATGATATCACATACTGTAGAATATGCAAATACAGTCTGGTTACATATCATTTTTCATGAAACAAAAGTTCCAAGGTAGATTCATAAAAAAAGATGTAGGTAGACCAATGTGAAATTGTATATAACATGTATAATGAAAGACACATGATTATAATAAATATATATGTTGGACATACATATTTATATATATATACACACACACACAATATTTGACCATTACCGTCACTGATGAATCACACTAGCAAATCAGATTTCTTTTCATATGATATTGTGGTCAGTATGCGTCTAATAAAAAAAGTCCTTCAATGGATCACCTTTTATGCCTTAACATCTTGAGATTATGTTAAATGCAGTCCACCACATGCTTTTGGCATCAGCTTTGTGTTAAGCCATATTTGTGTGATTTATACCTTAACCAAACCCAAAATGTAACTTAAATATACCATATTGAGGAAATTATGTTAGGAACAGAGAAACTGACAGTCTTGTTTACAGTCTCTTGGTACCAACATTTGTACATATTTTAGTAATATATATTTCATCTTATCTGGCCCCTACATTTTTCGGCTTGTCACCATCATATGAAAGTTGCAGTCTTGTGTCATTGCAACTGAAATAATTTTCGGCTATATATTATGTAACTATCTTTTTCAGGCAGTGATGACAACGGCTGCAGCAGAAACTGTATCAGAGCAGCAAGATGAATTTGGACCACAGCTAATACGTAAACTTCAGGTGTGCTAATGTTAATTATTGTGTAGAAAATGTTGCATTTTGATGATAATGCCTATTGAACTAGTTGTATTAGCCTTGGCCAGAGGTGCACAAATTTTCCAAAAATCTAGGAGCTGTGTCAAAATACTAGGCATTAGAAGCGTGACCTGAAGCAAATTTTATACTAAGGACGCATAAATATTTTCAACATACTCAATTAATGGTCTGGTTAGCGTGGCACCTGGAGTTTCTGCACCCACCACTGACCTTTAGATGGAAGTGATGTTAAGTGTTAGCTCTTTAGTCGTTGGGAAATAGCCAGTGGCTGCCATTACCGATTTGATTAGTCAGATGCAGTCCAGGGCCATTGTATTATTATGGCCGATCTGTTGAATAGGCCAGTGACTTTGTCACTCTGTTGTACCAGGAACATGCATTACAAGTCAGAGTAGCAAATACTGGATGGAAGTTACTGGTTTAGGTGCAGTTCTGGTTAATGCTGATTGTAGTTTGTGGACTGTTGGTGTAGTTTATGGTACCATCTATGAATATTTATGTGCTTGTATTCCATAGTGTGATGCTGATAGTTTTAGTCTCACTTCAGTTGGCTTTCCTGTTCATTCATTGTATAACAATAATGTGCTTTGTTGTAGTCCCAGGGAATCAGTGCTGCTGATATAAAGAAACTGGAAGATGTTGGATACCACACAGTTGAGGCTGTGGCATTTGCGCCAAAGAAAAGTTTACTAGCAATCAAAGGAATAAGTGAAGCAAAGGCAGATAAGCTCCTAGTATGTATTCCATGAAAATTCATGTCCTTCCCAAAGAGTGCAGATTACAGGCCATAGTGGCCACCAAAGATGTTGATGGCTGCTGTCTTACATGTACTGTGTGATAAATTCTGCATGTAATACCATATATTAGACAGGGAAGGATGGAATCAGTCCTAGCAAAGATGTGTGAATCTTTTGGTGCCCACACATTTGCACATTACTTTTATTGTAACCACTCTGATGAACTATAGTACAGTACATGCACATTAGTGATGGCTGAACTTACAAAGGTTGTGCCTAATGCATGTCTGAGTGTTGCCAATGCACAAATCACTGATAATGCTAATTTACTAATGTTCAGCTGTTCTGAATTTTTCCCACAAATGAGTGGAATCCACTGACTCATATTTCATCAGTGCTAAGTACAATAGCAGACTTACTAGGTCATGTCAGGGCAGTTGCAGCAGAGATGCTGCATAAAGCTGTAGACAGTTGGTGTAGTATGATCTACCGGCTCATTTGTAAGATACACAACAGTGCTGTATCATTTACTTGTTCTGCATTAATTTATGTGGGCGAGGTAATTGAAGTGCCTATGTTTCGTCAGAATAAAAGTAAATGTGCGGCACAACACCCTTGTGCTCTTCTAGCTCTGTTACAGTGAAGATGCAACTAGTGATTCAGGTGTAATTTCCAGGTGGAGGCTTCAAAACTTGTTCCAATGGGTTTCACGACTGCCACAGAGTTTCATCAGAAACGTTCTGAGTTAATACAGCTGACAACTGGCTCCCAGGAGCTAGATCGACTGCTGGCGGGAGGCATCGAAACGGGATCCATCACAGAGATATTTGGGGAGTTTCGCACAGGGAAAACACAGCTCTGCCACACACTAGCAGTGACTTGTCAGGTGAGGCAACTGTTTTTAGTTTACTCTCCTCCCTTAATAAGGAAATCATTGTTTTATGTAATGACCATGCTATGTGTGTATGTGTGTTTTCCATTTCAACAGTTTAACCACTAGACCAATTGTCATTAAACTTGGTATGACCATTATGATACTGGAGGGTTGTTTTCTGATTAAGATACTGGTTTATTTTGCCTCTGGCCTCCACCAGCCTCCTCTCATTGAAGCCAGGGTGTGTAGCCTCTGAAGCTCAACTGTGTGAGCTTTGTTTGCATAGTATTGTGCTGCAATAGTAAGGTGCTAAGACACAGCCATAACACCCTGGAACATCTTAAGCATTGGCATTGCTGAGTCAGGTCAGTATTCTTGGGGGTTGGTATTAATTGTTGCATCATGTTTCCTTCATATGCTCTTGTTTGTGTGGTAGTATGAGATATACTGAAAGTGATTCAAGACAGCACTGCTTAGGATATTTTCTTGCATTGGATGTTAGAATAATTTGGTGCTATACTTTCCCACATGATTAACACATGCTTTGCCACTTTATGAATATTCTGTTCAAAATGATCTGTCACATTCTTCAGCGGTTTTCGTAAGTTGCCATGCACTCACAATTGTTGCAGTTGAACAGTGATAAAATGATGCTCTCAGTTCCTATGTGCTTATTTCCATGATTATTTCTACATGCACGCAGCTAACAGGACATGACATGCATGGTTTGTTTGTGATATGTGTCATCCATCGATCTGTGAGTGAGTGGACAGTGTCTGATAAACCAAATAGTGTATAGACTAGTGGCTGGCTGATACATAGCTTATTTGGTTGGGGGGTCATGGAGGTAAAAAAGGGAAAGGAACTTCATAGTACATGTAACATTACATATCATTTCAGCATTGCACGCATTATTAAATAGGATGTGTAAACTGGAACATTGAATTGTTTTTGCCATGTACAGTCTGAATGTCATACAAGACAGCTAGATACTGATGGTTCTGTAATCAAATTCTCTATATCAACTGTAAAGGTGAAGAAGACCCCTGCTTTGGTGGCTCCATGTTGCTGTATTCATAACTTTTTGTGTGAAGGGATTGCATTTTGCAGGTCCCAGTAGGTTCTTTAGTGTTAGAAACAACATTTTGATTGTACATGTAATGTGTGCATTGTTAAAATGACTTCGGTTAATAACTGCAAGTCATTACAACTCAGTTGGCCCAGTTCTCAGTGTCTCATCTCTCAAAAATGTCACTGCTGACAGCTCCCCATAGACCAGAATGGTGGTGAGGGAAAGTGTCTATATATTGACACAGAAGGAAAATTCAGGCCAGAACGTCTTCTGGAAATCGCAGAGCGGTACAAGCTGTCAGGGAATGATGTGCTGGACAATGTGGCTTATGCACGAGCCTACAACACGGACCATCAGTCTCAGCTTCTCATACTGGCAGCTGCCATGATGGCCGAATCTCGGTGAGTAATGCAGCTTGGTGGTGATGTATAAATAGGGTGTGAGACATGCAGCTGTAACTGTTGTATCTGCGACAGGTACGCTCTGCTGATAGTGGACAGTGCAACTAGTCTCTACAGGACTGATTACTGTGGGCGGGGAGAGCTGTCTACCCGACAGAATCACCTAGGGCGGTTCCTACGCATGTTGTTGCGACTAGCAGATGAGGTAAATGCATACAACAGAAGAAACAAATCTCAAAAATAGTTCAGATTCAAAACCAATATGAGAGAGAAGTGGGTGCTTAATAAGTTTCATTTTCAGTACTTGTGGAACATAAACAAAGTGATGATATTAAGAAAAGACTAGATTCAGGGAATTATTACAAACTTTGTATGTTTATATAATTCCAAGATGTTGATACTAGTTGTGGGTCCCACCCATCCTCCCATTCACGTTTCTCTGGCAGTGAAGTGTCTGCACCATGAAGCTGACTACCCACCTCCATATACAGTTGTGCCAAGGTTAAGAATGCATGGAGCTATCCTCCTTTCCTCCATATGCCTTGATAGTGTGGTGGTTTAGTAACTACAGATTCAGCGATGGAGTGAATTCATGGTGTTATGGTTTGGATCTACAGTGTAGCATAATAAATTCTGATCAGGAATGAGCACCATAAGAATAATTTGCTGTTTGAAGTCTTATCCCAGCTATGCACTTCAGGTGTATTAACTTAGTATTAGCAAAGGTGAACCTCTTAGTTATGTTTGTCATCATTTATAGTATGGAGTGGCAGTGGTGATCACAAACCAGGTTATGGCACAAGTTGATGGTGCATCCCTGTTTGCAGCAGACACCAAGAAACCTATTGGGGGCCACATCTTGGCTCATGCTTCGACCACAAGGTAAAGTACTCAAAAGTCTTAAGCTCTTGTTTACATTTTCCATAACAGCCCACAACACTAGATAAAAAGATGTTCAAAGGACTCCTGGCTACAGCTTACTGTGAGAAGCCATTCTCTAGATTTCAGCTTTATTGTCTGTGTCATAGAGATGGTATTTCTAAAATACATGACACTATGTAGGGACAAGTTCTGTGCAAAGGAACGAGGAAACAGCAGTAAGTATGGGCCTTTAAATGCTTCAGTTTGGAGCTCTTTCCCATTTTGAGTGGGAGAACTGTGTATTTAGAATTTAGATTTGCTACACCAACATTGCAAGGTTTCTACCTAAAAACGCATATCATGTTTGTGATGTCGCTCAGCATGCATTGTTCTGCGCCGGTGGCAGACATGGTGTCAGTTGATAGGATCATATAGCATAGGTGGAAGATGAACGAAATACGAGTTTGGAGCACTGATGCAAAGATAGTTGGAGGGGAAACATGAAGGACATGGAGAAAAACCTGTTCCAGCGCCACTTTGCCATCTAAAGTTTGCATGAAGTGGCCTGAGATCAACCTCAGCCTCCACGGTGAGATAACAGTGACATGAGTGTGTTGCTGGATAAGTAAAGTCATTTTTCTGTGCTAAACGTGATCAGTGCATGCACACTTCTGGAGGTAGCATATATCCACATGACATGTGCTCACTTTGTGGACATAAACAACATCATGAACACTGGCAATGAGTGCAAGCCCAGCCTTTACTCGGTGACTTCAGAAGAGCAGTTTTCTCAGTGGTTCTTGGCAGCAGTGTGCCAGAAATCATATTTTTCCCTCTTTTGATCTTCTACTTCTCCTCCCTCTCCCCTCCCTCATGCTTTACATGGAAAAGGCAGCTTTTAGAATTTCTATTAGAACATTTGAATGAAAAATACAGGTAGCCCCTGTTGTATGCCCATTTGTTTTATGCCTTTTTGCTTTAATGCCCCTTGACAATTTACACCACTTCTTGATTTATGCCCGTTTGTTTTTGGTTCAACACCCTTTGGCTGCCTGCACATTAGCACACTGCTGAGGGTGTATGAAACTCTTGGCATAGAACGAGGCTGGGAGGCAGTGTAATCTGTGTCAGTCAGTGGTATATTTATTTGCTTAAATGTTTCCTTTTTGTTTCTTTTCCTTTCTTTCTCTTGGTCTTATTAAATGAGTGAGAAGTGTAAATCTACGTTTCTTATTGCAGCCCCGCCAAAAAGTGATAGGCATTCTGTATTGAAGGGAAATTAGATGTAATAAATACACTTGTAAAAAGTGAACACTTTGATAATTTGTACCATGCACTTGGCTTGTTGTATGTGCAATTTGTCATAATTCTAAAAAAATGAAAGAAAATGCAAAGTCAGGAACTCTCCCTCCTTTAGCTCTTAACACATCTGCTGTTACTATTTTTTACCTCATCATCATCTGACCCAGTTTACCCTTCCCCCTCCAGCACCATCAGCCTCCTCACACCATTTCATCCAGCATTTAATGTAAATGTATGCAAGTTGTTTACAATTCCTTGCAAATTTACACAGGGTACAAACGGATGTTAATTGTCTATTACCATATTAATATCAGAAACACAATAAGAATATGTGTGTGTTTATTGTATATGAAAAGGATATCATTGGTAAAATTTTTCTTAACCCCTGCCTGTTCCATTATTTGTTATGGCAATATCATTTTTGATTTACACCCATTTTCCCAGGAACACATCTAGGGCATAAAAATAAGGGCTGCTGTATCTGGAATAGTGGATAGATCAAGGAGAACCAGTCACGTGGCCTGCAACATTAAGTGGGTTAAACCTGTGGAGTGGTGTGTAAACATTGTGTAATCTGTGGCATTTAATTTTATTGAGTAACTACATAAGAGTGTAGAGGATGGATGTGAATCAGTTTGTGACATACCAAGAATTTTTAGTGAGTGTGTGTGAAAAATCAGTCATGAAACATGTAGCAAGCTGAATGGAAGCACATGTAATCAGTTAGATTTAAATAAGCATGTTTTTATGGGTGGGTTTACACTTTCTAATGTAAAATGGGCCATATCTAAAAGACGAAGCATCCCAGGACCCCTTACAGAACACCCCCTAAATTAGTGATGTCTATTTCAGGAACTTTCTTTTATTTAATTGTCTTCCTTCCTGTTTGTATTTTGAGGTGGCCTTACTTTGTTGCTTACATTTATCTTACCCCATCTAGCCTAATTGCCTTAGAAGAATATCTTAGTGAAATTACATACATAGTGTACATCACTGACTTGCCCAGGTGATTTAAGTTCATTCAGTGCAAAAACAGTGTTAATATTAATGAAATCTATTCAGGATGCATTTTCATTCATCTACAGTTACACATGCATATAACAGCTGTACCTAATTTTCCCACCTGGATATTAGAATAATTTCATACCAAAATTTTCCCATGTGGTTAACATATACATTGCCCTAACACATGTCCTGCTTAAAAGGATTTCCTGTCCTGGAAACATGGTAAGCACATAATCAAATCAAATTTTCACACATTTAAGTTCACATCATAATTTTAATTTCCCATTTGCTCAATTTGTTATCAATATACACTAACAAAATAATGTTCTCAATGTGAAGTTTAATCCTCAAGGTCATTTCCACCACAGATAAGCAAATCAAAGTTGTTCCATGTGTGGCAAGAAATGATGCTACATTCCAACTGCACTGTGGTCAGTTTCTCTGCATGCATTTCAACCAGGTTGATGCAATGTCATTGCATGTATAATCAACTTTGTGAATTAGCACAGGTGTTCAGAGGAGCAAGAGTGGATTGTAGCTGCTTTATATTCATTGCAGTAATCTGAAGTATTCTATGTGCAAAATGTCTATACTTTCTGTGTTCATTTAAAATTGCTTTTGTGTTTACCATTTTTGTTCTATCAAGTAATTAATTAATTGATTAATTAATGGACATTTTATTGGCATAGCTACTGAAGAAATGTGCTTGTTATAAACACAGGGAATGCTACTTAAAATTTTTACTGCAGATATATCTCTGAAGAACTTTTCATTTCTGTGTCAAATTAAAATGTGAGACACAGAACTCATTGTGCCAGTGAACAACTGAGCTGGGAAAAGGTGGTAATAGCAAAATCTATAAGGCAGAAGCAGTGTTTGTGGAATAATTCCAAGAGGAATGGGCTGTTCATCTGCAATTTCTGCTTGTAAAATAAGTCTTTTCTTCATTTAAAGAATGTGTCAAAATCTCTGCATGGAATAAGACTTGAAATGAGGTTTGGTGGCAAAGATGAATGATCCAGTGCAGAATAATATTATGGTAACAGGAGTGTCAATTTCAATACAGTACAAAGTATGTACTATCATTTGAAGGCTTATGCTTCCTGAAGTTTTTCCCTTAATAATAAGGTAAGGTAAATTCAGTCAAAAACACAACTATAAATATATGGCTAAATAATGGTGTTTATTAGCAATGGAAAATTACATGTTTCGGCCTGTGGTGGTCATCATCAGGTTTTGACAACTTTCTTGCTGTAAGAGTTATATATAATATGCATAAACCGTGTGGCGATGTTGAGATATCATTATCATTTGCGTGCGTTTCTTAAGCTCAGTTTGGTGGGATGTCTATTGCGTGAATGTATTTATAGGTAGCTGAGTGTGGATCCTTTCAGTTAGTTAGGTGTAGGGTTGGGAGGAAACTGTGATTACAGGTGTGGTATCTTATATGCTCCTATGTTGGGGAGGGGGTGGTTTTTGCAGGATTGGTTAGTCTGACATCTTCTCCTTATTCTTCGGAACTTCTCGTCCTTGGCGGGGGGTTTGTCTGCCTCCAGGGTTTTACTATGTGTGCATAGGCTTGGCGCATTTGTTTTTCTATGGGAGAGAGAACAAGTGTGTGAAATGTAGAAATGGATCAACTTTGTGGTGTGTGCCTCTGTTTTATGTATCTAAGGTAGTGGGTAAATAGTACTTAACATGGAAGTGGTTTTCTAGTATTCTTCCTCAGTTTCTTGGGTGTCTGGGAATTCTTGTTCCTGGTGTGTGTGTGTGTGTGTGTGTTTAGTCTTCTCTCCGTTATGTTGTACACTCGAATTAGTGCCGTATTGTTGAATCCTTATATGCTCTGTGCATGGGTCCACTGTATTTCTTGAGGTTATTCACTAGAATATGTTTACGTACTGTTCAGTGCACTGTCCTCTTAATTTTGCACTTCCGTGTAAGTACTATTTACCCACTACCTTGGATACATAAAACAGAGGCACACACCACAAAGTTTACCTATTTCTACATTTCACACACTTGTTCTCTCTCCCATTGAAAACCAAATGCGCCAAGCCTACGCACACATAGTAAAACCCTGGAGGCAGACAAACCCCCCACCGAGAACGAGAAGTTCCGAAGAATAAGGATAAGATGTCAGATTAACCAATCCCGCAAAAACCACCCCCTCCCCAACATGAGCATATAAGATACCACACCTGCAATCACAGTTCCTCCCAACCCTACACCTAATTAACCGAAAGGATCCACACCCATCTACCTATAAATCCATTCACGCAATAGACATCCCACCAAACTGAGCTTAACAAACACCCGCAAATGATAATGATATCTCAACATCGCCACGCGGTTTATGCCTATTATATCTAACTCTTATAGCAAGAAAGTTGTCAAAACCTGATGATGACCACCACAGGCCGAACCATGTAGTTTTCCATTGCTAATAAACACCATCATTTAGCCATATATTTATAGTCGTGTTTTTGACTGAATTTACCTCACCATATAGTTTAAACACACAATGGGAATGGCACACCTCAGAATTTCCCTTAATAAGCCTAATTTGTTGGATTTTTCCTACAAGAACTTAACTAAGTAGTTCTCTGTTACTTCAGTCATTTTCTTCATTATGTTCACAGGCTGTACTTACGGAAGGGACGTGGGGAAACACGCATTTGTAAAATCTACAGCTCGCCAAGTTTGCCAGAAAAAGAAGCTATGTTTACCATCACTGCAGATGGCATTGGCGATGCTCAGGAATGACAAGGTGCATTCTGTGATGGTAGTGTCTTGAACAACTGCAGAAACATTGAATTGCTGATAGGTGAGAAGGTTGTTTCTGTCACAAGTCTGACTAAGAAACTATTCTGCCCACACGTCTAGTCAGTGACTGGCAGGTGAGCCTAAGTGTGCATGGCGAATGACAGGGAAACATCAGGAATATGCTTGTACTCCAGAGAGAGTGCTAAACACTTTGTATGTAGCTCCAAGGTCTGTTCTTTTACTTGTCAAGAATGCCATTGTTTCTTCAGATGTTTAGAGAAATATTCATTTACAAACTTAATAATGTTCAAATAGTGTAGAGAATATTCAGTTTCATAAAACACCTTTTCATTCATCCTGTACAGGCATGTACTATTATGAAAATTACTGCCTTCTGGGATTTGACAGTTTTATAAGCAAGTAGAAATATTTTTGGGAACCTGATACCTCTGAAATGATGTTCTTGGAAAACTGTAATATTAATATGTAGTAATTCAAGAATCAGAATTCTGAACTAAGTGTTTCTTTTAGCTCTGTGTAAATGTGCTTTTTGTTGGATAAATTTCTCAGAAATGGTAATAACTTTTTGGTCCACCTGATACAAGGAGAGGACCCTCACAGTGACATGAGTTACCCTACTCTTCCTGCTGTTGACATCATGACATCACACAAGCTTTTATGACTGACTGTAAGCACTACTCCAGAGAATGCATCCATTAATTTCATGTATATAAAAGTTCAGTGTCATTTTGCTCCTCCTGCTTTCTCACATCACAAATTGTGCATTTTCTTTGCCAGCGTCATCTTCAGCTAAAGTGACTGTGACATGTGGGATTGGCAGATGGAGGTCTCAGTTTTACTCATTATTATCCACTCTCCATCAAGGTCTGCATCTAAACAAGGCAGTTTCCTAAATTGAAGTGATTTTTTCTCCAAATATGTGTTCAAATAGATGAAAATTTGAACTGTCAGCATGCATGTGCAGTACTTCTCTACATTTAACTGAAATTGTTGATTGGTTGTGTAGATGGCAACAAACGAAGGCAGAAGTGTGGAAGTGACACATACACACACACACACCTACACACACAGAAAGTATGTGCCATTTTGTATGTAACTATGGGTTCCAGAAGCAAAGTTTGAGCAAGGAGACAGTTTTGGACATACTGAGTAGACCTACTTCAGAGGAGTGTCTAATTTGTGATAATGAAAGTGGCAGTCTTGATGACAGGAGAAAAACCCTCACTACAGAAGAGGTGTGTGGTGTCCACACAAGAAGAAAGGGAGAAAGATGGAAGTTTCTGGCCTACAGTGCAACATCAGACTGTACTTTGAGGCATATACTACAAATCTGTCAAGTTAACAACATATATTGTACAATTATAGGATTATTTTTTACCACTTTGTGGCTTAGTTTTTTGTTAGTAGTACAGAAATGCCTTTCTTGTGTGTGACAGCCAGATTGCTGTTAAATCTGAATGAAAGTTTTGTCCGTCTTATACAAACGTGGCAGTGCCTGTAATGTGATGTTTTCATAAACAGGCTGCTAGCACACCTTGCATAAATGTTAAGAGTACAGTGGTATGCAGCATTAGATGACATTGATATGAGTTGACAGAAACATGCCTCCTGTGCACTTTTCATATCGCAAGTTCTGCAGCAAAGAAATTAAAGTGCAGGATTTGTAATCAAACTGTTCACTTTTTGCTGATTACACAGTGATCTTTCTGCTTTTAAATTTTGTACTGATCTGATTTTACAGCATTTTAGTCAGGTTTTTCCTATTTACAAATGGCATAATTCACACATATGAAGTATTATGACATAAATCTGCTATACTTTGCTGATTTCACTGCCAATTTTTTGCTTTTAATTTTCAATTTCTCTATATTTAGAGATTTTTATTGTCAACAACATAAATTTGATATATTTTTCATAGCAGCATAACACAATATTTTGCGACCACATGAAGCGTTTGGGATATTCACTCTAACATCAAGTGGTATTACTTACTTACTCCATGGTGCAGAGTCCTTCTTGAGAAGCTAACTGGTTTGCAGCTAGTCAAGAAATTCCCTGCATTTCACAGAACCCAAAGGTTCATTACCGCACTCACAAGCATCCACCACCTGTCTCTATCCTGGGCCAGCCCAATCCAGTCCATATACCCACATCCCACCTCCTGGAGATCCATCCTAATATTATCCACCCATCTACG
>Ga0131853_10004541_pt1 | contig 24874 bp, 21 predicted proteins | sample TergutLab28metaG_FD_92764 | JGI IMG/M metagenome (GOLD analysis project Ga0131853, IMG submission 92764) | Labiotermes labralis P1 segment gut microbial communities from Petit-Saut dam, French Guiana - Lab288 P1 (version 2) (version 2) | ecosystem: Host-associated > Arthropoda: Insects >...
AAAAACTTTATATTTTTTTCACATAACGTCGTCCTTTGAACCACGAGAATACCTTTGGGTATTCTCGGAACCAAAGTCCTTGTTCTGCAAAAAAATCTATGCGTTTTTGCGTTAGTGTTTCAGAATCATTTTACTATACATATAGCAAAATAGGAAAAGAAGAAACTTTTACGCTATGCTAAACTTAACTCAGCGCGAAAGAGGTGATATTATGGAATATGATGCTTTGATGGGTGCAGTTCTGGAAACTATAGACAAAAGAATTAAAGAAAACTTAAGAGCAGATGAGCTGGCACGCGAGGTTAATTATTTTCTTTATAGCTGTATCACTTTTAAAGTGATACAGCCCAAATGTGAACACAGTTCACATTTGGCGCATCTTAATCCTTTCAGGATCGCGGTGCGGTGCGTCAATCAAATTTAAAACTGCAACGCTTGCGTTGCAGTTTTAAATTCATTTCACTGTATCATTTCTGCCGGATTTTTTCCAGGAGCACAGAAATGTCTGTGTCGGCCTATATTACCCGGCGAAAACTGGAATATGCGCTGTACGAGCTGTCAAAGGGCCGCAAGGTTATAGATGTAGCGTTTGAATATGGGTTTGAAACCCATGCGGGGTTTACTAAAGCTTTCAAGAAGTGTTTTGGGTATCCTCCATCGCTGCACCGCCTGTATATACAGGCAGGCAGACCGAAACCTGCGGTCGCTGCTAATTTAAAATATGGAGGGACAAAAATGGAGATTAAAATTAAAGAAGTGCCAAACTTAACTGTAGTAGGTTATGCCTCACGGCACGAAATGCCGGGAGTAAGCGGTATTTCAGATATTCCTGCCTTTTGGGATAAGGTGAATTTAGAGTATGCTGCCGGACTGACTACATTGCATAACACTTACGCCAACTCACACCATTGTGAAATAGGCCTTTGCCTGGATATTGACGAGGAGAAAGGTTATTTTACTTACATCCTTGGGGTTGATGAGGCGGACAGCAAGGTTTCAGAGCGCCCGGGTATGTATAAGCATCAAATTAAGGGCGGTTTATATGCAGTGTTTACAACACCAACCGTAGATGAAAAAGAATATGCCGTGTCTATAAGGGAAGTTTGGAAGCAGGCTCTGCCTCAATGGCTGCCCGCATCTGAGTATGAATACGACGATATGCGGGAAGCTTATGAGTATTATGACGAACGCGACAATTATTGGCAAACCGGCGGTAAGCAGCAGATGGATGTCTGTATACCGATACGCAAAGGCAGGTAACTATAAAATAAAAAGTTCTGTAAGCACTTACGCTCACAGAACTTTTTATTTTGAAAGAACTACAGAATAAAATCATCAATCAAATTTACAAGCTGAGCAATCTCAGGTTTGGACAGCTGGGCATCAGCACCTACAGTTCGGCCTTTCTTCTCCATCTCCTCTGAGATAAGGGAAGAGAACATTATAACAGGCAGCTTTTTCAAATGTTTGTGCTCTTTAATTTTTTTACAAAGGGTGTGACCATCCATCTGTGGCATTTCTATGTCTGTTACAACACAGGCAACATTTTCCTCAAGGTTTTCCATGTCTTCTTCGCTCAGGCTGCTAAGCGCTTCCCAAGCATCCTGCCCGGTTGGAAAGGTTAGTGTGTTAACATAATTTGCCTTATGCAGGCACTCTAACAAAGTTTTACGTAAAAACGGCGAGTCCTCAACAACAAAAATAGGTTTTTCAGATCTTTTACGCTGAGATGTATCACCAAGGTCTTGAATTTTAATACTATGAGTTGGATTAAGCTCAGCCATTATTTTTTCAAAGTCAAGTATGGTTATAAGCCGCCCGTCAAGGCGGGCTATGCCTGTTACTATACCGTCTTGCCCGCCGGTAATGGTTTCGTCAGGTTTTTCAATTTGCGTCCATGAAATTTTGTAAATATTTTCTATTGAGTGCACATGGAATGCAGTATGGTTTTTATTAAAATTAGTGATTACCAAAATATCCCAGTCAGGCTTCTGAGATTCGCCTAAACCAAGATAAGACGGCAGATTTAAAACAGTTATTATCTGACCGCGGGGTTTAAAAATTCCCTCAATAAATGGATTGGAATGAGGTATTGGTGTAATTTCTTCATACTTCATAACCTCAGTTACCTTTGCTACATTTATGCCAAAACTGCGGCCATCTATCCTAAATTCCATTACTTCAAGCTCATTTGTCCCAACTTCCAGCAAGATATTACTCATCTTAGGTATATTCACTAAAACGCCCCCATTCGATTAATTGCCCATTGTCTTATATTATACTCCTTTTCTGCAAAAAACACAAAGGAATTATTTGAAATTTTAATCATTATTAATTCTATTTTTCGATAGAATTATTCAACTATAGCAAACAACATTTAAAAACGGTTCAGGCTTCGCGGCAAACCTGCTCCAAAATACTTCACCTGCTAGTCAGTGAGAGTCTTGTGACGGGCTTTAACGTCACAAGCTCGAACGTTTTTTTCGCCTTTGGCGAAAAAAGACTACATCTTAATCCCTTCGGGATAGCGGCGCGTTAGCGTCCCGGTCTAGTTCTACAAAATAGTTACATATGTAACTATTTTGTAGAACTTCCACTATAAAACCTACAACGCAAGCGTTGCAGGTTTTAAATTAATTTAACTATATATAGTATAAAGCATAAATAAAAAGTCTGCAAGCTTCAGGCTAAAGACAAAGTCTTCAGCCTGTTCAAAAAAAATGGCAAAGCCATTTTTTTGAAGTACTTAATGTATGAACCCGCTTGCAAGGTCTTGCATACGCAATTCCTTGCGGTCAGCGGCTTTCCCTCAGGCTGGCAAAGCCCGCCTTGCGGATTTTAATTGGGAAACCATCGGTTTCCCAAACCCTTCCTCATCATGCAAATGAGGTTTGCCTACAGTCTGAAGCTTGCAGACTATAGCATCTGCAAGCTTTTTTCATTTATATCCCAACCTTTTATCTAATATATCTTCTAAAATTTCTGCGCACTTTGCTACTATGTTCTCGCAATCGCTCCTATTTCTAAGGTCAATGCACGCTAATGACTTATATTCATCATGGAAGCGCTCTAAAAGCTCAATCCGTAAAGAGGCAACTTCCTCCGGCGGGCAGACAAGCCCAATGGCCATTGTAGCTGAAATTAAGGCAGCGCATATTTGCCCAACTCCAAAGCCTTTACTTATACCTCTCAGCATTTTTTCACTGTCATCAGGCATTTTAGCATCATATTTTTCGCATACGGCCCGCAGCACACAAAGTGAGCAGTTTCAGCCTCCGCAGAAATAGTCTTTAGTCAGTTTTTCCAATGTTTCCATAAAAAGACTCCTTGTACACATGATATTACATATATATACAAGTAAGCCGTGTTTAGTTACCGGGACTTCATTATAACTGCGCTCTATACCAGGCTGCAAAAAAATTTGCGGCTATGGCAGCGCCATTGTCATTTAAATGACGGGCGTCACGAAAATGTTCATCTAAAAACATTTGTCCGTTTAGGTTTAGCATATTGAAATCAAGATAAGGCACAGATAAACCCTCAGCTATAGCACGCACCTGATTATGAATGGCCTCGTAATTTTCATATGTGGCCAAATAAATATTTGAAACAGGGGCAGTGACAAAAACAAGGTTTATGCCCTCCTCTCTGGCCAGATGTGCAATTTGCTCTACATAATTTACCTGCACAAGCGACGGCCTCCAATTCCTTACATTTCTCATTGGTGAGTTTCTAATGCGGGCGGCCTCTGCTTCCGTCATTATATAAGAGGCAAAAACATATCCCCTTGAGCGGTAATATTCTTGGCCTTCACCCACTGCACCGGGCATACGGAGGCCGTGCTCATCGCTAAGATAGCTCATAAGCCTATTGTTCATAAAGGCGAAAAAAGACTGCTGGTAGCGGATGGGGGCAATATTAAATTTAACCCGCTGATTTAACGGAAACATATTGTCAAGTATATCTTCCCGCAAATAAGCACCGCGGCCGTCTAAAACCGGAAAGAGATGCTCTATTTGCTGCATAGAAAAATTGTCTTGCAAAAGGCTCCAAGATAGAGTTACAACAACAGTTTCGGGCTTTTGTGTTCTTAAAACTTCTCTAAGTGTAAAATAACTTACATCAGGGTGCTGCATGGGCATACCCAGTTGAAAGCTGTTTGTGCCCATTACTTCATCTATTTTTTCAGGGTCGAATGTACAAAATGAATGGGAGGAACCCAAGAACACCAAATCCAACGAGTTTGGCGCAAGGTCATGAAAGTCATCAAGGCGTTGCCGGCTCCAGACATTTACACGGTTTTCGGCAGCAGCAGATGAATATTTTTCACCTATCCACTTATTAGCCTCCCAAATCATGAAAGCAAATAATGCAATTATGAATATTTTTTTAAAATTGGAAATAAATAAACTCAGCTGCAGAGTAAAACACCCCCAGGGAAAGCACTAAAATTGTTACGAGAAGGTAATAAACAAAGCGGGCGTCGGCCGGTTTGTTCATTAAAGTTTCATGAATGCAGCTCTCGCCGCAAAACAGCTCTGATAAAAACAAAAACAAAATACAGCCAAAGCCGATTAAAAGCTCAAACAAAGTCACTCCCATACTGTTTAGAACTGTAAAAACATATAAAGTATCTCCCCAATTTTCACGGCCTGTTAATAGGTTTGCTGCTATATAAAAAGCATCTGTTATAGAATTTGCCCTAAAGAAAATCCAGGCAAAGCATACTAAAGAAAATGTAAATACGGCCTGAGCAAAGCGGGCTATCAGCAGTTCCTTTGGTTTTCGGCTGTGCAAGAGCGGCTCGCCGGTTAGTTGGTATTTTTCCCCATTCCAAACGCTTACTCTCTGCTTTTTTTTAGGTGCAGGTATTAAATTCCCTATAACCTGGTATAAACCGTGCAAGCCGCCCCAGATAATAAATGTCCAGTTTGCACCATGCCAAAGGCCGCTTACTAAAAATGTCACCATAGTATTAAATGTATGGCGCAGCCGCCCTACACGGTTACCGCCAAGAGGAAAATACAGATAATCTTTAAACCATGCCGACAGAGAAATATGCCATCGGCGCCAGAAAGCCTTTGTGCCTCGGGACAAATAGGGCTGCCTAAAGTTTTGCGTCAAATCTATGCCAAGCATTTTACTGCAGCCAACAGCAATGTCAGAATATCCGCTAAAATCGCAGTAAATCTGAAAGGCAAATAAAAATGTGGCCAGTATAAGTGCAAGGCCGTCGAAATTTAATGGAGCACCGTATACTGTGTTAACGGCCACCCCAATTCTGTCAGCTATGACTACTTTTTTAAAGAAGCCAAAGCACATAAATTTATAGCCTTCTATAATGTTGTCAATTTTAAATTTTTTCCGTGAAAAGAGCTGAGGCAAAAGGCTGGATGCACGCTCAATGGGTCCGGCAACCAGTTGAGGAAAAAAGGTAATAAACAGCATGAATTTAAAGTAATTTCGTTCAGGCTCCTGCCTGCCTTTATAAACATCTATCAGGTAGCCGGCCGCTTGAAAGGTATAGAACGAAATACCCAAGGGCAAAATAATAGAAAACCCCGGGGGTGATAAGTTTAGCCCCAAGCCGTTAAGCAAATTAACTGCTGCATTGCTGAAAAATACCAGATATTTAAAAATAAAAAGTACGCTAAAGGCAACAAAAAGGTCTAGCGTAAGAAAGAGTTTCCTCCTTTTTTTGTCATAAGAATCATATATGCCAATAGCTAGAAAGTAATCAACTGACACAGAAAAAACCAGCAGTATAAGAAACAGCGGGTTCCAAGCAGCATAAAAAACCAGGCTCGCCAAAAGCAGCAATATCCAGCGGGTTTTATGCGGCAATATGTAATATAAAAAAATTATTGTTATAAAAAATATAATAAATTGAAATGAATTGAAAATCATGACAGCATGTCATCCTTGAGTTTTTTTACATCTTAACACTAATTAGTATTCCTGTCAAAAAGTGATACAGCTATAGCATAAATTTTAGGGGGATTTGGCCTTATTTGCGAAGGGTTTCTCTTGAAAAAAATCTTATAAATGGGATATTATGGAAAATAAGTCTATGTAAAAGAGGTGTAAAATTTGAGATATATATTGCCTATTTTAGTGCTTGCAGCCCTTGTAATGTTTCCGCAGAGGGCCTACTGTGCGCAGAGCCTTGCAATAAGTTTTGTGGAATATGATGATGAGGGCGGCCATAGCTTAAGCCGGCAATTGGTTGAGCCAGAATCACACAAACACTTATTTATGGCTGTTAATGCGGTTCTTGATGCACTTTTTTCTTTGGACTTACCTAATACATACCCTTATCCGGAGGGTATACAGGTGCTTAGCACCCATTATATTCGTGGTCATTTAACCGTAACTGTTTCGGATGAAATTGCAGCTTTCGGCGGCGGCAGCATGCTTGAACGTATTTACCTTGGGCAGATGCTTAAAACTTTGCTTGACATTGAAGGCGTGGAGAGAGTCAGTATAATAGCAAATACCCCTGAGGGCATATCCGTGAGAGAAAGCGGTTGCTGGCGCGAGTTAATGAATGGTGTTGTAAGTTAACGTTTGCTCATAGAAAATCCCCAAAATGTCCTGGCAATGGTGCATAACCTGTTTCACAGGATTTTTTTCGGACAGGCAAAATAGAAAACCGCTATTTTCCACTACCCATTAAAGCAGGCTTTAATGGGTTCACGTTTGCCCGCGCTCACGGACAAATCCCGTTGGTCTGCCGCGTGGTTTTAGGCGCGGCGTAGACTACAGCGCTCGCCCTGGCTGCCTGGGCTGGCAGTAAATGCGTAGCATTTACGACCAGCCCGAAAAAAATCGCTTCAACATGGGTTATGCACCGTTGCCTCCTAATTAGACACACCGGTCTCTTGCGAAATAAAATAGACCTCTTTCGAAACCCCATTCGGGCAAATTTTTGGCTTATTTTCCGCTAGGCGTTGTCAGCCGCTCCTAGCAAATACTTTGAGGTGTGCGTCGCCGCGGCTTCTTAGCCTAGCGAAAAAGCACTCAAAAATTTACCCAAAGCGGGTTTCGAAAAAGGTCTAATGATAAACCAATTTTTAAGGGTAATTCGCGGAGCGAATTTTAAAGGGCGGATATTTTTACATGTTTTTCTCAAAGGTGATTTACACCTGGCCGGAAAGTTGCTTCGCACCCGGCCAAAAGTCATACCCTAACTATCAGTTATGTAAATCTTCTACAAACTTTGCCGCAGCACTAAGTAAATAATCCTCATTGTTTTTATCCGGGTTCTCCAATATTTCGTTGTGAAGGGATCTAAGCAGTTCTCCTATAAGAATGCCGGATATGCCAAGCCGTTCTTTTATTACATGGCCGTTTATCCGCAGGTCTTTTATACAAAGTGGTTCACCAAGCTTAATTACTGTCTCAGCAATTTCTTTAAGAGCTTCCACATTTTCACCGCAGGCTTTTTTACAGACCATAAGAGAGAAAAAGCCCTGAACCCCTAAAGTAACCATTGTTTTTTTTACGGCATAAGACGTACAAGGAATTTCTCTGTTAATTTCCTGTGAAACAGCGTTTATGGAGCGAATGGCTGCATTATCCATTTTCATCTCCCTAAGATGTTTGGCAATATTTTTTTCTTCTATGTAGTTTCTAAACAGGAGAGATAGAACATTTACACTTGTTCGCTCATCTTTTTTAAGGGTTTTAAGACATGTTATGAAACTATCAAAATTATCCTGCAAATAATCGTTCATAAAAGGCAGAGCACAGCCTAACAGCCTGCAATTTGTAAAATACTCAGCTTTTTCCACGTATTTAGAAGTAAGGGCTTTAATAAGCTCATCTCTTATACGCTCCATTGAAACATGGGATATAAGCCCGCTGTTTTCTTTGAGCGCTAAAAAAGTTTTTTCTTCAATATCAAAACCAAGCTGGCAGGCAAACCGAACAGCCCTAAGCATTCTAAGCGCATCCTCGTTAAAGCGCAAGCTAGGGTTGCCAACACCGCGTATTATTTTTGCAGCTATATCCTCTTTGCCGCCAAAAAAGTCTATATATCCTTCTTTAGGATGGTAAGCAATGGCATTAACTGTAAAATCGCGGCGCTTTAAGTCTTCTTTCAAATCCCTTGTAAATGTTACCTCATTTGGATGGCGAAAATCGGCATAAACTCCATCTAAGCGGTATGTGGTAACTTCATAACTTTCATTTGATATAACTACTGTAACCGTGCCGTGTTTGATACCAGTATCTACGGTTTTTTTAAATAGCTTTTTAACTTCCTCCGGTGCTGCTGATGTAGTTATATCAAAATCCTTGGGCGAAATTCCCATAAGCATATCACGTACACAGCCACCTACGAAATAAGCTTCGTAAGAGGCTTCATTTAACTTGTTAATAATGTTTATAGCAGCTTTTGGTATTTTCATATTAGCCTCCGCTTGCCTAAATTTAACTATTGTGTTAGTGTATATAGTATAACTAATACATAGGGGGAATTGCAATGCAATACAGACAGTTTGGAAAATTGGATGAAAAGATTTCTCTTTTAGGTTTTGGAGCCATGCGTTTGCCCTGCCGCAAAAATGAAGACGGTAGCGACGGAAAAATTAATGAAGCTGAAGCCGTCAAAATGATACGTGCCGCAATTGACGGCGGTGTAAATTATGTTGATACTGCTTACCCTTATCATGATGGTGAGTCTGAGCTTATAGTGGCTAAAGCTCTTAAAGATGGCTATAGAGAAAAAGTTTATCTTGCAACAAAAAACCCCTCTTGGCTTTTAGAGAACAAGGGTGATTTCACCAAGTATCTTGACGAGCAGCTTAAAAAGCTGGAAGTTTCTTGTATAGATTTTTATTTTCAACATGCACTGAATCAAAAAAGCTGGGATACCATTCAAAGTCTAAACTTTTACGAAGAGGCTATGAAAGCTAAGGCTGACGGCAAAATAAAATATTTTGGTTTTTCGTTTCATGCAGAGTATGAGCTTTTCGAAGAAATAATAAACGCCTATAACTGGGATGCGGTTATGATTCAGTATAATTACTTAGACGAGGAGCACCAAGCCGGGCTTAAGGGCCTTAAGCTGGCTGCTTCTAAAAATATGGGCGTAATAGCAATGGAACCGCTACGAGGCGGCTCTATGGCCGATAAAATGCCTGAAGATATTAAAGATGAATTCAAAAATGCTTCTAAAAGCCCTACAGAGCTTGCATTTAGCTGGCTTGCCAACCAAAGTGAAGTTAAAATAATGCTTTCAGGTATGAGTAATATGGAGCAGGTTAAGGAAAATTTGGAAATTTTCTCTAAGGAAAATATGGTCGTTGGAAAAGCACTAAGCTCTGATGAGGTTGCTCTGCTAAAACATGTTAAAGATGTGTGGAATAAACGTATACTTGTAGGCTGCACAGCCTGCGGTTACTGTGTTCCCTGTTCTTTTGGCGTTAACATTCCTGAGTGTTTTAGCGCGTACAATATATTCGGCTCTTCCGTTTCCTGGCAGGAAGCCAAGGCTAAAGAGAAGTATAAAGAACTTACCGATACAGACAGTGGCGCTTCTAAATGTACAAAATGCGGAGTTTGCTCGCCTAAGTGTCCGCAAAATATAGCCATACCTGAAAAACTTGAGGAATTACATAAAGCTTTAGTGTAAACTATAGTGAATTAACTTTAAAATGGACTAAAAACACTATATGCGAAATGAAAAAAAGCCTGAAAACTGCATCGAATGCGGTTTTCAGGCTTTTTCGGTGAAAATTTATTCACTCTTTAATCTGCGCGTGGCGTATAAGTAAGAAATTTGATGCAGCTGCTATTATGCCTAATGAAAATATCAAACCCACTAAGTTAATCGGGCGAAAAATTGCGCCGGCAAATACAGTAGAAAGCCCTATAGGGTTTTCCATAAGAGAACCTACCGAAGAGCTAATAATATTATTCGATAGTACAAATATTAAAAGCCCGCCTACGGTTATACTAAATAATATTTGCTGCATTCTGCTCAAACGATAGAAAATAATACTTATAAGTGCACCCAGCTGCCAGGCGAAGAAAAATATAGCCATATGAAAGAACCACCCCAGGAAAAAACTCTCTGAGCCCGCATTTGTTAAACTCAAACCCCTTACAGGAAAAACAGGCCAATTATTTGAAACTGTATTAAGAAGCTCACAAAATAACCCCAAAACAGCGCCGGAAACAAGCGAGGCAATAAGAGTACTGTAAAAAGTTGTACTGCGCCCCATGCCATGTTGAATCAGTAGTCTAAGGTCTTCACGTATGCCGGCTATACCAACGACAAAGAGCATAATTGTTATTACCGCTCCGATGCCAAACATCATAGTACCCTCACCCGCTCTGCCGATTATGCCAAAAACAGTAATCTCCACGAAAATTCCTGTACGAATCAGCATGAAAAAAACTATAATTACTGCCACAATGCCTAACACTGTTAGAGAAGATCTTGCCATATAATCCAGTTGATAGTGCAGTGCCGGTTTTAGTCGCATATTTTTCACTTCTATCTCTCCTCCCTTTCATTTGCTGTTAATTGTATAAAGTATTCTTGCAAATTAAGCTTAGATACTTCAAGCCCACTTGTTACATCCGCACTATTTGGCATTGCTCCTCCCAGAGAAGCTGTTTTTAAGCCGCCTAAATCGCTGCTTGATATAACCGCTTTGCCGCTTAAATACTCATCTACCAAAGCTTTAGGCCCGGATATAGTATAACCCACATTCATAAGCTCCTCAACAGGGGCATTTTTAATAATTCGGCCGTTTTTAATAATTACACAATGCTCTATAAGGTTTGCCACCTCGGCTATCAGATGGGTAGAAATTACGATTGTGCAAGGGTTTTCGCTGTAACGCTCAAGCAGCAGCTTATAAAACATATCTCTATGCCCCGCGTCTAAGCCCAGCACAGGTTCATCAAGAAGCAGAAAAGGTGTATTTGCCGAAAATGCCATTACTATCTTAAAAATTGAAGTGTAGCCTGTTGAAAGTGCAGTTATTGTCTCTTTAAGCGGCAGAGAAAAGCGCTCAGCCAGCTCATAAGCAAGAGCCTTGTCGAAGTTGGGGTAAAAAACGGCTCCCCAACGAATAGCATCTTTCACCTTCATAGTTTCAGGATAGTAATTTTTTTCGCTTAGCATGTAGATTTGATTGAGGGCTTTATCATTGTCTGTCATTTGCTCGTCATCGAGTAATGCCTCACCGCTGTCTGCTAAATATCTGCCGGTGATAATGTTTAGCAAAGTGCTTTTACCCGCGCCGTTGTTGCCTAACAGACCGTAAATTTTCTTATATCCAAACTCCAGATTTACACAGTCAAGAGCTTGCGTTTGCCCAAAACGCTTACTTATGTTTCTAAGTTTAATTGTCATGTTCATACCCTCTTTCTATCATAGCTTGCAAGTCCGGGGCTATTATCTCCAATCTTTTAGCTTCAATTATGAGCGGTTTTACATAGCCGTCAAAAAACTGCTGCTTTCGGCGCTCTAAAAGCTTATCCTTAGCTCCTTTTGCCACAAACATACCTAAACCACGCTTTTTGTACAGCAGACCGCTGTCTACAAGCAAATTTATACCCTTTAATGCCGTAGCAGGATTTATGCTGTACTCAAGTGAAATTTCTGTGATAGACGGTACCTGGCTTTCCTCAGCGTATATATTGGAAAGAATTGCATCTTCCAGCCACTCGGCAATACTTATAAAAAGCGGTTTGCCGGGGTCAAAGGTTGGCTGCATAATTCCACCTCCTTTGGCTTGCAGTTGACTACTATAGTAATTAACTGCAAAACTAATTTACCACATAACATAAACATTGTCAATACAAAAAAATAAACCTGCTTGGAATATTAATTCCTAGACAGGCTTACCAAATCGGGGAGACCGGATTCGAACCGACGGCCTCTTGGTCCCGAACCAAGCGCTCTACCAAACTGAGCCACTCCCCGGAGGTTTTATGTATATAAACAATTTCAAAATTATACTTAAATTCTTTTGAAACAGTATCGAATTAATTGCTTGCAATTAATTCGATACTGTTTCAAAAGTGGGCTGCGCTGCGCAAGCTGTGCAGCTTATCCTTACAAAACAGTACCATGAATGGTACTGTTTTGTAAGGAATTCAGTATAATACAGCTCTTAAAACCAGGCAGCTGACCTGTTATTATATAGAATCCCTGACAGTAAAATAAAATCTTGAATCAACTGTTACATAAAAACAAAAAAACAGGCAAACACTCACCTGCTTTTTATTTAAACTATGGGAATTACAGGACTTGAACCTGTGACATCCTGCTTGTAAGGCAGGCGCTCTCCCAGCTGAGCTAAACTCCCTTGCAAAACCCTGCTCAGCATAAACTAAACAGGGCAATGACAGCGACCCAGAAGGGGCTCGAACCCTCGACCTCCGGCGTGACAGGCCGGCGCTCTAACCAACTGAGCTACTGGGCCAAAATTTACTGACTTGAGTATTGTACTAGAAAGATTTGGATAAGTCAATGCTTTTTTTCAAAAATAAAGATTTTTTTGTGAAAGTGCGGTAAAAGCCGGCTAAAAAGCACACATTCCTGCAAAGGAGATTTATACCCGGCCGGAAAGTTACTTGGCAGGAATACATGTAGCTTAACAACTATTTAAAACTTCTCATATATCCCCTTAAAAACTCATACATTAATGCAGATGGGGCTTACAGCCGGTTGGAAAATTGCCTTGTTCCGGCCTAAATGCATGGTATGGCTTTTGACTGGAGAGCGGTGACTTTCCGGCCGGTTATAAGTCTCCTTTGCAGTAATATAGGCTGAGGCGATTTAAGCTGTTTAATGCCCTAAGGCTTTTTATACGGGGAGGCATATCAATGGACGGGCTATGCGCAAAAATACTTGTAAATTATGAGATAGATGTTAAAAATATAAAAAAAACCAAGGGTTATTACATTATAAATACTGCTGATGGAGCCTACGCGCTCAGAAAAACGCCGGACACAACAGACCGTATTGAATTTCGCCTAAGGCTCCAAAAAAACTTTTTAAGCAATGATTATAAAAATATTGAAAAAATATATGCAACCACAGAAGGTAACCCTTTTGTTCTGCACGAGGAGCAAAAATATATACTAACCGACTATCTTTCAGGCGAAGAAGTCAGATTTGACGATAAGAAAGAGCTGTCAAAGATTCTTGAGGCGCTGAGTTGTTTCCATAAAAAATCCAGGGGTTTAAATATGGTACCAAATGAATTTTATTCAGAGCATATGGGTAACCGCTTAAAAAAAATGCTGGAAGAAATCAGGGCTTTTAAGAAGAAAATAAACTTTTCCAAGGGTTTAAGTGATTTCGATTTGATTTTTCTAAAAAATTATGATTATTACGAGAACAATATACATAAGGCTATGGAGATAGTTGATAAAACAAATTATAATGAGAAGCTGAAGGTGGCTTTTTCAGAGAAAAGCATTTGCCACAATTTATTAAAAAAAGAAGCATTTGCGATCAAAGAAGGCTCGGTTTTATTCTCTTCCCTGTCGGGCTGCCTTGTAGACCATTTCACCTCTGATGTTGCAATGATAATAATTAAGTACATGAAATACGACCCCGAAAGACGTATATCAATTGTGGAAATAATCGATATGTACGGGGATTCGGGGCATAATAAACTAAATAATGATGATTATAATATAATACTGGCAAGGCTCTTAATGCCAACAGGTTTTTTAAATGCTGCCTCGCAATATTATATAAAAAAACGCTCATGGGCGCCCAGCGCCGTTACGGGTGACTTGCAGTATGAAATAAATTCTATAGAATCTTTTTGCAAGTATATTGAGCCGTTGTTTTCAACTTTAATTTAATATTATTTCAACAAAGTAAGCCTGTTATAGCAAAGGACAGTTTAAAAGGTGAAAGTAAGCGGCGCCCCGAAAATATGAGTCTTTTTAGGAAGCCTTTTTTCTCCTACGGAGAAAAAACCATTCGAGCTTTGTATCGTTTGCTATAGGAATTTATCACGGAAATTTATGCAATACACTTGAATTTTTAAAGAAAAAAGAGTAAAATAGATTAGTTACGGTGATTTTGCAGTACGCAGCTATAAAGTTGATTAACTTGCTATAGAAGTTTTTGAGGTGTTTACAATGAACAACAGAGATAATGAAGAAAGACGCAGGGGCAGTGAGGGTTCTAAAAAACGCGGCAGTTATGAAAGGGACGGGGTTTACTATACTCCCTCAGGCACCAAGCCTTCTAAAAGCGCCGGGGCTGCAGCAAGGGGAAAAGGCACCGGTGCGGCCAAGCGCACTGTAAGAGATTTGGGTTCTGCTTCTGAAAAGCCTAAGAGAAAAGCCTCTAAAGGCCAGTATGTAACATTTTATATAGTAACTCTCGTGGCTGCTGTTGTTGTTTGTTTGACCACATTTTTCTTTGTATATTCACATACGGCAGGTAATAGGCCGGCTGCTAATGGGTCTGATAATAGTCTTATTACAAATGCAGTAACAGCGCCTGAGCAAACGCCTGTTTCGGCTATTGATGAGATAAGCATTTCAGGTTTGATTATGAACTTAAGCCATTCGGCCAGAACCCTTGAAGTATTGGATCTTGAAAGCCAAAGAATTCTAAGTTTCCGCTCAGATAATTCCACTGCTATGCACAACAGATACGGTGAAATTATGAGTTTTGCTCAGTTTAGGCCGGGTGATATTGTGGATGCGCGCTACACTGAGGTTGGCGGGGTTTTGTCCAGCATGAGCTTGGCAACTGCCGCATGGGAGCGCAGAAATGTTACTAATGTAAGGGTGAATCCTGAAAACAGGTCGTTGTCTATTGGTAATGATGTTTTCAGATACGATGAGCGTACGATTTCTATATTTAACGATAACCCTTTTAATATAGAGGAGATTGACCCTCTAAGTGTGGTAACTCTAAGAGGCATGGGTAGCAATGTATGGTTTGTGGAGGTTAGCCGCGGCACAGGCATTATAAATATTATAAATGGTGAGAGCATTAGAGACGGTGTAATAGAAATTGACAATAACCTTACCCTACAGCTTAATGAGCGGGGGCAGGCTGACGAACCTATAAGAGTTCAATCCGGAAACAGGCGCATACTTATAAGAGGCTCGAACATTGAAGACTTTTCTACTAACCTTGATGTAAACTCAGGTGAATCAGCTATACTTGATCTGTCAAATGTTCAAATTGTTGCCGGTGTTGTTACTCTTAATATAAGCGAGTTAGATGCAGTGGTTACCGTAAACGGAACTCCGAGAAGATCCGGGGAGCCTCTAATACTAAGTTATGGCAGTTATGAGCTTGTGGTACGAAAAGAAGGGTTTGTAACTTACGAGTCTACATTTGAGCTTAATGAGCCTACTTTAGACCTTGTGATAGTGCTTGAAGCGGAGATTAGGACGAGAAATATTACCATTGAAAGTACTCCGCAGGGGGCTAATGTGTATATAGATAACAATTTTGTTGGTATTACGCCTATTACAACTTCTATTGAGGAAGGCATTCGTATGATAACTTTAAGAAGAGATGGTTTTGTTGAGATAACACTTCCAACTGATGAGGGAAACAGGTATCATTTTACATTGCGTGAGCTGCAGGTTGACCCATTTGCGGGAGGAGGTTCGCAGTTTCCGCCTTCTAATGAACCGCCTGTTATGCCATAATATATGATGAGAGCGATAAAACCGAGTGCAACTTTCAAAAAATTAATAGAATGTATAAAATCACTTGCCTATGCTTTTATTGTATTTTTGCTGCTCTATATTTTTCTGTGGCCTGTGAGCATTGACGGTGTGTCAATGGAGCCTGTTGTAAACCACAATGACAGGGTTTTTATAAGCAGAGCTTTGGGATTTTTAAGTGGTTATGAAAGGGGTGATATTGTTTTGGTCAAAGCCTACTACAATGCAGACCGAAAATATATCATAAAGCGAATTGCTGCTGTTCCTGGAGATGAGTTGTTAATAGAAAACGGCAAAACTCTTGTAAACGGCGACCCTTTTGCTTATCATAATGAGCATTTTGTAGAAGGAAATTTTTCCCTTGTTTTACCGGAAGGGAATTATTTCCTTATGGGCGACAATAGCGCTTTTAGCTTTGACAGCAGAAGCTTTGGCCCGGTTTCAAAGAAGGATATTGAAGGGAAAGTGCTTTTTCGCTTTTTTGGCGGCTCACCCCGTATACGCTAATGATTTGTCTCAAGGGCGAACTGACTATTTGGTGGGGGTTTCATGTCCCTACCAAATAGCTTTACATTGAATTCAATAGATTTATTTGACTAAAAACCGTTATATGTGGTATACTGATGATAGTGTAAGTTAGAGCGAAAGCTTTTATTTAGCTCGTTGCTTACTGCTTTGTAAGAATAAAATCTGGGGTGATAAAATGATTGAAAAAAAAGATTTGTTTCAGCTTAGAGAAGATATTTCCAAATGTATAGGCTCAAGAGTTAAACTTGAGAGCAATAAGAGGCATAATAAATCTACCATTAATGAAGGCACTATAGCCAATGTTTACCCCAGCATATTTACAGTAGAGACAGAAAAAGGCACACCTTCAAACAGAACACTTTCGTTTAGTTATACTGATGTTTTGACAAATGCAGTGGAGATTACAATTTTTGACTAGCACCGGATTTTTCAGGGCCCATGATTATGGGCTCTTTTTTTCTGCGAAAAATTACAAGTGTATTATTAGCAGTTTGAATAACAATAGTTATATAGCTGTATCATTTTAAAAGTGATACAGCCCAAATGTGAACATATAGAAGATTAACTTGAAAAGCAACAAGTCAATCTACCCCATCATCTCGAATCCTACGGAATCTCAATGAGTGGGACATTCATAAACTTAAAAATCATTTCAAACAAGTTTGATAATTTTTAAGTTTATTCACTATAGTTCACATTTGACGCACCTAGTCAGTGAGAGTCTTGTGACGGGCTTTAGCGTCACAAGCTCGAGCGTTTTTTCGCTAGGCAAGGAGAAGCCGACGACGCAAAGCCAAAGCTTTTGCCAGGAGGCTTCGACGAAGTCCTAGCGGATAATAAGCCGAAAATTTGGCGGAATGAGGTTAGCGGACAGGTCTACTATATATAGTGAATTAACTTGCTTTAACTTAAGTTTAAACAGCTATGGTGATGCGTTAAAAAGAGCGCGGCAAAGCTTCAGAGCTTTTTTAAATGTGTCAGCATCCCCGCATGTATATTTTTTGCGCGGGAAAAAGTATATATGAAGTTGCTGTTGCAGTTAGTTTTTGATTGTAACGGATATATAGATTTAATAAGGAAGGTGCAGTACAGTGAAAACTATAAAAAATATACTGTTTTTTTCAATGGTTATCCTTTTTACCATATCTTTTTACCAGCCGGTATCGGCGGTTTTAGGTTTTGACATTGCAGAAGCAGAAGAGGAAAAGCAGGTGCCTATTTTAATGTACCATTTTCTTTCTACTGACAATAAAAAGCCCAATAGATGGAAAATATTAGTGAATGAATTTGAGTCAGACCTTAAAGCCCTGAGGGCTGAAGGGTTTGAATCTATTTTCATTCAAGACTTAATAGATTTTGTTTACGCAGGCATACCCCTCCCTGAAAAGCCTGTAGTGCTAAGTTTTGATGACGGGGCCAGTGATTTTTATATACATGCATACCCATTGCTTAAAGAATACGATATGAAGGTAGTAATGGCAATTATCGGTTCACAGACTGACAAATATTCAGAGGATACGGAACAAAACAAATATGCCGTGCCTAATTTGACTTGGGAGCAGCTGAGAGAAATGCAAAACTCCGGCCTTGTGGAAGTTCAGAGCCATAGCTACAATATGCACCGCGACAGAGGTGTTGCCAAGAAAAAGGGGGAGTCGCTTGCAGACTATCGGCAGCGTATTTCCTCTGACGCTGCTAAGTTTAACGAAAGAGTTCTGGAAGAATTAGGCCATATGCCAACAGCCTTTATATTTCCTTTTGGCGCAAAATCTGAGGAAAGTAATGATGTTCTGAAAGAAAATGGTTTTTTGGCAAGCCTTATTTGCTATGAAACAATAAGCACCATAAAAGTCGGGGCTCCGGACACTCTTTTTGACTTGGGCAGAATACTCCGCTCCAGCGGAGTATCTTCATCGTCAGTACTTGAGAGAATAAATACGGATTAAGCGCCTGCACAAAAACGACTTGCACCATAAAGAAATAAAAGTGCAACTAATTTTTGCACAGCGCCTATAGCAAATGGCATTTAATCTAGGATTAGTATTACGATACAAAGCTCGAAGTCTTTTTTTTCCGTAGGAGAAAAAAGACTTCCTAAAAACACTCGTATTTTCGGGGTGCCGCTTACTTTCACCTTTTAATTTGTCCTTTGCTATAATAGACCTGTCCTAAAACCCCATTCCGGCACCCTTGCAGCAAATTTTCTGCTAAGCTTCGTCAGCGGAAAACACCCATACTTCGCTTCAGTATTAGCGTTTTCCGCTTCCTGGCCTAGCACAAAATTTGCTCGCATGGCTACCGGAAGCGGGTTATAGGACAGGTCTAATATAAGCTGCCGAACCTTTTAATAAATTCTTCCTCTGTTATAATTTCGACCCCAAGCTCTTTCGCCTTTTTGTTTTTGCTTGAGTTTGAAGCAGCATCATTATTAATAAGATATGAGGTGTTTGCACTGACAGAGGAAGTTGTTTTGCCACCAATACTTTCAATATAGGCAGAAAGTTCAGGGCGGTTTTTAAAGTGGGTCAAGCTGCCTGTTATGACGAAAACCTGCCCACTAAGAGCGGTATTATTTTCTACTGAAGGAGTGGGATTTTGAATATTTAAAAGGCTAAAAGCACCTATTGCCAGCCGCCTGTTTTCTTCATTAAAAAAGTAATCCAAGACAGATTTAGCCATTACAGGGCCAAAACCATCTATTTGAAGCAGCGCATCTTCGCTTGCACTAATGATTTTTTTAAAGTCATAACCAAAAAAGGCGCAGAGCAGCTTAGCACTTTGAAGGCCTATCTGGCTTATGCCCAGAGAGTAAATAAAATTATGGAGAGCACAGTTTTTGCTTTTTTCAATGGAAAGCACAAGCTTTTCTACAGATTTTTTGCCAAAACCTTCCAGCTCCATAATTTCAGGCCCATGAGTATGAAGGCTGAAAATGTCCAAATAATTTTCTAAAAAGCCATTTTCCATAAAACGCTCTATGGAAGAAACGGAGAGCCCTTCTATATTCATAGCGTCCCTGGACACAAAATGGGTTAGAGCCCGCTTGAGCTGAGCACTGCAACCGGGGTTTTTACAGTAGAGAAACTCAGTGTCACCATTTTTTTCTATAACTGTTTTAAAACCGCAGACTCCGCAAAATTCAGGTATTTCGAAAGTGTTGCTCCTCGTCAGGTTTTCAGCCACTTGAGGGATTATCATATTGGCCTTGTAAACTGTTATTTCATCACCAAGGCCAAGCTGAAGGTTGCTTACTATGCTCAAATTATGAAGGCTGGCCCGGTTTACGGTGGTGCCCTCAAGCTCTACACTCTCAAATATGGCTATAGGGTTTATAAGGCCTGTACGTGAAGTATTCCAGCTTATTTCGAGAAGTTTTGTATGAGCCAGCTCATCTTCCCACTTAAAGGCTATAGAATCCTTTGGGAACTTTGACGTAGCACCTAAAGACTCGCTGTAGCTTATATCATCAAACGTAAGCACCAGACCATCAGTAGGCAGGTCTGAGCCTTCTACATGAGATTTAAACCAGACTACGGCTTCCTCAAGCCGGTCACTTTTTACCATTTTATACTCTATAGGCATAAAACCCTGGTTTTTAGCCCAAATAAGCGCAGCTTCCTTGCTGTTTACGGGAATGGTATGCTCACCGCCACTAAGGTCAACAGAAAAAGCATAAAAAAACACACGGCGGTCTTTAAGCACTTTTGAGTCAAGCTGGCGAACTGTGCCTGAGCAAAGATTACGGGGATTTTTGTATTTGGCAGCCTCATCAAGGTTTGCATTAATGCGCGCAAACTCACTGTAAGAGATGAGGGCTTCTCCGCGCAGAGAGAGGGCGCCGCCGTATTCAATCTCATTAGGCACACCATGAAAATGTTTGGCGTTGTGGGTTACATCCTCGCCTATTTCGCCGTTGCCGCGGGTTAGCGCACGCTTAAGTTTTCCGTTTTCATAGTTTAGGACTAAAGTAAGACCGTCCAGTTTCCAGCCGAGAAGGCCGCACTTATCTCCTAAAAAAATCTTCAAATCTTCAATATCTTTAGTTTTATCCAGTGAAAGCAACCGCTTATCGTGTGTAACTTTTGGAAGATAGTCCATAACACGAAAACCTACATTTGCCGTAGGACTGTCAGAAAGTACAGTGCCTGTCTCTTTTTCAAGACGCACAAGTTCGTCGTAGAGATTGTCGTATTCTATATTTGACATAATTTCGCTGTTATCAATATAATAAGCCTTTGCTGCCTGATTTAAAGTGTTGACCAGACATTTTATTCTTTCATTGGCATCCATGAAAGCCTCCTACACTTAAAACTTAATTTTTAACTTATTCAATGATACACAATGAACATATGATTAGCAATAGGGCAAATATGAAAGAGGTAATCTGCAATGAAAAATAGATTGTGTTTTATATCAGTATTGACCGTTATCATACTATTTATCAGTAGTTTCACTGCTTTTGCCAATGGCTTTACCATAGATACTTCCAGGGTTTACCAAGGTGTCTTTGAAGTGGAGGGGGTACCGTCAGCTAATATAATTAGGGTTATAGTAGAAAAAGAAGGAACGAGGGACAGATACATTTATTTTCTATCTAAGGTAAATCAAAATGTATTTCCCCTCCAGCTGGGAGATGGAAGGTATACGATCACTCTGCTTGAAAATGTAATACGTAATGAGAGTAAGAAAATTTTGGCGGAAACAGTGGATGTTAGGGGAATTAATCAGTCAGTGCTTTTTACTCAGTCAATACAGCTTGTAGACTTTGCAAGCAGCGAGGCTGCCATTCCCTCCTTTCATGAAATGCTGATGGCTGCCGGCTCAGATGAGGAGAAACTTAGTATAGTTTATGAGTATATCATTGACAATATTGACTATGATTTTGAAAAAATTCCGGAGAATCTTTTTGATTACCTCCCTGTAATTGACGACACATACTTAACCCAAAAAGGTATTTGTTACGACTACGCCGCACTAATGGCCGGGGCGTTAAGAAGCAGAGGGATACCGACCAAACTGCAAAAAGGTTATACAAGTAAAATACCGTCTGTTTATCATGCTTGGAATGCGGTTTTTCTTGGTGGTTCATGGTATAAGGTTGATACTACCTATGACAGGCAGCTTAGAAAAGCTGATTTGGATGTTTCTATGATAAAGGATGATGAAATTTTCACCGTTGTAAGGGAGTTTTAGTTAACAGTCTTTTTGATAATCTTAATTTTTTTGTCAACTTTAAGGACATGTAAAGTCTTTACAACTTATTACAGAAGTGTTATACTTTCGTTAAATGTCGTAACTGTCGGAAATGACGATTATTTATTTATAGTCAACGCAGTTGGCTATAACTACAAGGAGGAAACTTTTACAATGAAGAAGAACCGCAGATTTGTGCTTACCTTTTTATTTGCCGTTACATTTATGTCTCTTGCTATTTTACCGCAGCAGGTTATGGCTGAGGATAGGATAAGGGTCTTTTTGGACGGTGTTGAGCTGTCTTATAATGAAGCTCAGCCTCATATTTATAACGACAGAACTATGGTACCTTTAGTTGAAACAGCTGCACACTTTAATATGGAATTTACTTGGGATCCGGCGACTGCTACAATGGTTTTCACCAGTGCCGGGCGCACAATGGCCCATACCGTTCGTACTGACGCAGTTTTTGTAGACGGTGAAATGGTAAACTTTGGTGTTCCGTCTATGGTTGTAAACGACAGGACTGTAATGCCAATAAGAATGCTTGCTCTTGCCATAGGTATAAGTGATGACGGTATTGAATGGGATGGTACGTTAAGGGAAGTTAACCTTTGGAGAAGGCCGGCTCCCTCAACAGGCACCGGCAGCCAGGCTGTAAACAATGCCAATGCAGACAACCAAGCTAACCAAGCTAACCAAAACAACCAAAACACCACCACACCCGCCGCCAACGCAGGTTCGGTAGTAGTTCATTCTGCTGCTGTGGGAAGATTAAATCATGATTTTGGCCAGCCTATTTTGATTAGGGTTGAAACTAACAAAGCCGCTGACAGGGTTAGAGTTACTGATTTTGCAGGAACTGAGCTTGTTGTAGTTACTGAATTTGAAGAAGATTTCCAAGGCAGGTATTTTGATGTACCTGTAACTCCGGCTGAGGCCGGCGAAATAACTTTAAGGGTGCAGGCCGGCAATGCAAGCGGTTTCTCTCTAAGCTCTCACAATATAATGGTAAATGTTATACCGGCGACTCCTCCTCATAGCATTACCATATCTAATTTGCGCCTTGCAAGAACCACTATTGACCTTCGCAGTAGTCATATTGACGACCAAGATGTTATAGGTACAGTCAGAACAAGTACGGATGTAATCCGTATTGATATTGAGGACAGCGACGGAAGAAGGATGGTAAGGGTAAACAGGCACGAAACGGCATTTACAGGCTTTTTGGGATGGGAGTTTAAATTTTCACCAAACAGCACAAACGGTAGCCAGGTTTACACTATAATTGCCTATGACCGTGATGGCAATGAGGAAAAGCTGGACTTTACCGTAACTGTAACAGGTGGCACAGGTTCTTCAAACTCAAATAACAACAATAACAATAATAATAACAATAATAATAGAATAATCAGTGCTTCGATTCAAGGCGGAAGCTCGCTGAGATATGACGATTGGTATACAATCACTATAGTTACAAATGATAGTGTGACAGAAGTTGAAATTCGTGACAGCAGTGACAGGGAGTTGGGAAGAACAACAAACTATAGAAGCATAAACTCTAACCGCCGTGAATGGGAGGTTTATTTTAGGGCAGCTGAGTATTCGTCAAGCAATTATTGGATTTTTGTTTATGAAAATAACTCTTGGCATGACAGGCGTCTTAATGAATTTATATCAGGCCTCAATATTGACTAAAAGAAGTGATAAAGTGATTAGGGCCTGTTGACACTAATGGGTCACATGCATTTTGGGAGGCGCATCTAGTACCAATCCTGATTAAAAACCTGTACTTTATCACGCCTAAAATCACCCCCAAAGCGCTTCACCCCGCGCTTTTGGGGCGGCGCTCAAACTACAGGTTTTAATCTAGGATTGGTATAAGCTAGACGAGGAGCGGCGAACGCTGCACACTGGAAGTAGTTTGCAAGTGAGCCGAGACGAAGTATAGCAATGAGGCGGCCGCAAAGGCCCGTGACAGCTTAGTGTCAACAGGCCCTAGTATATAACTTTAAGCAAAAAACCTCCCTTGGGAGGTTTTTTGCTTGTCAATGTTTTTATGTATGGTATAATGTGTACATAAAAAGAAACTCTGAGCGAAAGCGAAGAGTTTCAACCCTGATTGCACAACGAGAGTTTTGGGACAAAAGTCGAATCAATTAAAACCGGAGGAAACTCAGCATGAAAAAAAGTATCGTGGCTTTGACGTTATCCTTTGCCATATGCTTAGGAATGCGCCTTACAATTCCAACTACTGTATATGCAAATGCCGCGGAAATTCAAGTAATCTTTAATGAAGTGCCTATAGAGTTTGATACACCGCCACAAATTATAAACGGTAGAACAATGGTGCCTGTGAGGGCTATTTTTGAAGCTCTCGGAGCACAGGTTGAATGGGACCAGGATTCACAAACCATCACCGCCAATAGGGAAGAGGGTTATACTGTCAGATTAACAGTAGGAAGTACTAGCTTTTATATCAATAATGAAATGCAGAGTATGGATATAGCGCCGCAAATTATAAACGGCAGAACTTTAGTTCCGGTGAGGTACGTGGCTTTAGCCACGGGCCATCGTGTGGAGTGGGATGCGGTTTCAGGAAAGGTTATAATAGAGGCTGAGCTTGAGAATATACGCTCTACAGGACAAACTTCTGACGAAGATAGGGTACTTTCAATAAACCTCCTGCCTCTAATACCTAACCGCCGCATGAGCCGCGCAGAGCTGGACGCTTGGACTCAGGCCTACAATGAAAGTGGTGGTTACACAGATTTTGAGCTTGAGGTTATGCGGCTTACAAATATTGAGCGTGCCGCAGTTGGTGTTGCCCCGTTAGAAATGGATAATACTTTAATGATGTCTGCTCGGTTTAAAGCACAGATTATGTACGATTTAGATTACTTTGACCATGAAAACCCTGTATATGGTGGTTTTTATGTTATACCGAGGGGATTGTTTGAATATAGAGCTGTGAATGTTGGAGAAAATCTAGGGAAGGGCTGGAGAACTCCTGATGAAGTTGTTCGTGCTTGGATGGAGGCCCCCGGCCATAGAGCTAATATTTTGAGTGCAGATTATACGAGTATAGGCGTGGGTTTTCACGGTTACTATTGGGTGCAGCAGTTTGGCGGCTGATAATGGACTTCTTGCAAAACTCATTTAGTTTTTAGGGGCACGTGAAAAGCAAGAGTATATTAGGTTTTATAGCTGTATCACTTTAAAAGAGATACAGCCCAAATGTGAACATATAGAAGATTAACTTGAAAAGCAACAAGTCAAAGGATTCGCTCCGCGAACTTCGCTGCGTGAAGCGGGAGTTTGAAGCCCCGCTTCACCGCAAAACGCTCATCCACCGCTTTCGCCGAAGCTCACGCTTCGGCATAGAAGCGGGGGCCTATGACCAACGGTTAATCTACCCCATCATCTCGAATCCTACGGAATCTCAATGAGTGGGACGTTCATAAACTTAAAA
>Ga0131853_10004542_pt1 | contig 24873 bp, 11 predicted proteins | sample TergutLab28metaG_FD_92764 | JGI IMG/M metagenome (GOLD analysis project Ga0131853, IMG submission 92764) | Labiotermes labralis P1 segment gut microbial communities from Petit-Saut dam, French Guiana - Lab288 P1 (version 2) (version 2) | ecosystem: Host-associated > Arthropoda: Insects >...
CGGAAAGTACTAATGTAAAAGTACAATAGATTCAACACTGAAACTAACGATATAAGCACCATGAATAGTAACAACAGAACAGCTGCAACACTGTATTCCCTAGGGACATAGTTTGTCTCAGGAGATGATGATGATGATGATAATAATAATAATAATAATAATAATAGAGAATCTGCCGAGATGAAAAACAGATAATGATAGATAACGTCGGTGGATAAAAAGACGCCAGGTAAACGGAACGCACAATACTCTGTATGCATGAACGGAAAAAAAGCAAACAACTCTTCGAAAAGGAAACATCATACAAAAATAAACATATTTATCCCTCTTCATCCAAGACAAATTTCGTACCGAAATATGAACTCGTGCAAGAAATAACAAAACTTTCTATTCGTGTTGTGACTCAAATATAAAATGTTGGTAGTCACACATGACGTTTTGTGCGAGCAGGAGTGCCCGCTCTTCCCCGTACGAAATGTTGCTACAGGTCCAACTCTTACGAGAACTTGCCACGTGGGACCTGGGCGAATGAAAAGAGCTTGACATAGATTAAGAATATCTGACAGCAGGATAATAAGGATAATGCTTCGACCTACGGAAAAGGAAATGGAAGGCTAGCGGTAACTGCGTCACAATGACGTTCATAATTTCTACACCTGGGAACAGGCTCCACTAATGGCGGGGCATTTCTTGACTAGCCGAACGAGTATAAGACACTTGCCGGTTGAATGTACTGATACATCGATCTTTCATTAGCACTTCTCTTCTTGTCATGTAACTAACGCGATGTTAGAGGCGCATCACAACAACAGGTCACAAAGTAACCTTGCTGCGCAGAATTGAGTTACCGTCGGTCAGTCCTTCAGTTGACATTGCCCCGTACCTCGAAGCACGTGCGAGGGTGAACCAGTTAACTCGGCCGCCTCGTGCGTCATCAGATACATATGGCACGATTGTCGTTCTCTGTACGCAGTTACCTACTGCAAGTATATGTTTTGATATAAGTGACAACTGTTTTGACATTCCTGTCAGAGCCTTACACTTACAATATGCTACAGTGTAACGTCGTTAAAGCCACAATTGGATGATATACAATCAAAAGTACGTCGAATATAAAAGCAGAACAGAGGACATTCGTTAGCATGATGGCAAGTGTACTGTGTCTCATTACTAGACTGCGTCTGAAATGTGATGGCACACGCGCAGAAACCAGATTTCGTCTTTCGGCGAAACGGTCGAGTCCATTTAAATCGGCGAGGGCGTCAGTTCAATCGGCTACTGGCAGCCGAGTTGTGCGCGTCAGCGGTAGTACTGCTGGATACACCATGTTCCGAAGTATTGTGAAGAGTACTGGCTACCCACTCCATTCGCCAGTTTCCACTTCACTTCCCCTCCCTGCGTCAACGTGTGCCATCACATTTCAACTCGACTCTACAATGGGCGGACAAGACATACGGAAGTGTCACGTGATACGCCATGGCTGGGATTCCCAGTTATGAAAGGTGGTGGAGCGAGTTTCAAAATTTTCTGTTACATTTTAGCGTGGTATGATTTTTTTTTGCCCCGGTTGCAGGTCCACTGACCATCGTCGAGTGCGTCGCTGTGAACGTGTAGGCTCACTAGAAAGGACGAAGTGGCTTAACGTCATCATTCCGTAGTCTGTCTTGCGACAGGTCCACGGTCACTTCCAAAGCCATTGTTTCACAGAGTGTGATCTCTTTCAATTCCCAGTACCCTCTCTTTTCTTTAAGGTCATACACTAGCTGCTTAAGTCTTTATCCTCGCTTTCCCGTCACTTTTATCCTTCCCTCTATTTTTCCTTCAGTGACGTGTTTTAGAAGGCAGCTCCTACGCGCGATGTGACCAATCCTTCCTCCTTTGTACTGTTTGTAGGATATTCCTCTCCTCTTTGACTCTTTCTAATATTTCGTTTCTCAAACGATCGGTCCAGCTGATCGACTCCATCCTTCTCCAGCACCAATTTTCGAAACTTTCCAGGTATTTCTGAACTACTTTTCGAAGTGTCCGCGTTTCAGGACCAATTAAAACCACGCTCCAAATGCGGCATTTCACTAGTTTCTTCCTTACATTTAAGTCCAATGTGCTGGTAAAAAGACCCTTATTCTTTTTCAAAGCCGCTTTAACTACGGCAATCCTGGACTTCATTTCACGTGTACATCTTGCATCATTTGTTATCATGCTACCCAGATAGTCGTCAAATTCCACATTCTCCGGTTGTTTTCGCCAAAGATACAAGAGCGAACTTTGCCTTCCCTTTTTATAAAGCAACTCAAGGCTAATTTACACGAATGTGAGAAAAAACATCTGGCACTGGTTCAGTGTTTGATGTTCAACGATGTAGAGGAATACAAAAATACTCGGATATCAGTACTTGTTTGGAAGAACCAAGTATTCGATCTCTCCTGAAGGAACTGCATGATATAACCAGATTTCATGAACCTCGACGCGGCGTGTGATGAGGGAGGAAGGCTGCCACTAGCTGTGGGTCCACATTCATCAAGGAATTAAGTGGCTATGACAAGGACATGGACGTGTGGCAGCAGGCGTGTACTTTTATTTACTGCAGTCTTGGCGTACAGCCGCAACATTACGTTCACTGACAGATGCACGATTATGTGAGAGCAAACTGTCGAAATGCTTAGATCTGGACTAAACGTAAAGGTAAAGGTAAAGTAGTCCCGTTACAGGCCCGGAGGGGCCCAGAGTGTTCTAGGAAGTTAAAGCTCCCAGATTTCGTGGCAACGGCACAGGATGGTGGTAGGTTGTCAGTCTTACGCACCGGCTGAGTCGACCCCAGGGTCATAGTGCGTTCGGAAGGATTTTATATCAATGAAAAATCCACTGACACCAGCTGGGATCGAACCAGCGACCTACCGATTTGTAGCACAGTAAATTAACCACTGTACTACCGCGGCCCCCGGACTAAACATAATCCAGTCAATATTGTAAAAGGTAGGAGGTTCTTGGGAATATTGAATTGTGCAAATCGTTTCTTTGTGGATTTGCTGGGAGACCGACCAATTTTTTCGTTTAAGGCGAATGTCACCGGGGATGCCAGTGAGTACAGTCACTGTAAGACCCCCTTCCCACTATCATTCCCCAAAGAGATTTCAGCTAACGTGGCAGTATGTTCGAGACTAAACTACATATCTTGATAATTACAAAATCACGCATTTACAAAAATAACCATTATACTTCTCCAAGCTGGGAGGAAAACACACTCGTAAACTGAAACGTGCGCCAGAACGTACCATTGGTGTGTGCACCAATGGAATGTTATGGTTCCCAGGGAGGGGGTGGGGTACGTCAAAACACACCTGTCTTGTACCCTACTTTTTATGTTGACGACGACATGTTTCGGGCACTGTGGGCCATCTTCAGGTCACAAAAATGTATATAGAGGAAAACTATACAGAGTATGATCAAAGTACACTCGTAGGTGAATATTCTAAACTTTCAATGAGATCTCGTTGTCGGTTGAATTATACATATTAAGCTAAGAGTACCTCGTCTAAGCAGAGTATAACAAATTTTGATGGATATATATATATATATATATATATATATAAAATACCTAGTAGTTCCTTTTTTAAAGACTAGCATTTATTACATTAATTTTATTCAGTGATATTTATTTAAAAAGGTAAAGGCAAAGTGATTCCGTTACAGGCCCGGTGTGGTCCAGAGCTCTACTCTTCCATGACCGCGGCACTAGAAGGGGGGGGGGTGGTCAGCAGCACGCCCCGGCCGCACTGTACCCCCGGGAAAGATCCGGTACCCATTTTACAGGAGGCTGGGTGGGCCCCAGAGCCAGTCTAGAAGGGTGGAAAATCTCGTTCCCACCGGGTATTACCGTCTGAAAACACAACCCGTATAATTAGTAACTTAACAAAAGTTTGTCGTTAAAAGTTAATGAAAACTTTTGTTAAGTTGTTAAGTAAACGGGTTGTGTTTCTAAACGGTAATAAATATCGCTGTATTATAACACACAACGGGACGGACGGATGGATATTAAATAAATTAATTTTACTCGTCCAACAAACTACGAAACAAAACTTAACTAAATTTTTAATTAACGATAAAACTCTACTTAAAAATAAAAACAAAATATTTAGACACAAAATACCAAATTTTAAGCTTTTGTTTTGAGATACTGGGATGTGCCCGGGCACATTCGGTACGCACCGTGCGCAAGCCTATAATTTTAGGCGTCGTATTACCAGCATACAAAACAAAAAAAAAACGAAATTAATTATAAACCTTATGTAAATAATTCCCATGTAAAGGGTGGGGCATAAAGATCTCCGATCTCCCACTTTTTGAAGAGGTATAAAAAAAATGAAAGAAGCTATCTAGAAAACAATTGAATATATTTCTGAAAATTACATTAAAAACAGTTTTTAATGGGGTTTTTAAAAATCAGATCAGACATATGGCGGCCGTCGTTGGCAACACATTGCTGAAGACGTTCCCGGAAACTCTTCATAACTCTCCGGGTTAGCTCAGACGGAATGGAGTCGATTTCCTTTTGGATCCTTTCCTTCAAATCCTCAAGAGATCGGGGACGATGTTTGAAAACCTTTTCCTTTGGGTATCCCCAAAGGAAAACGTCACACGGGCTTAAATCTGGTGACCGTGCCGGCCACTCCACGTCTCCCCTTAAAGAGATCAAACGGCCAGGGAACATTTCCCTCAACACTCGGAGCGAACGTCGTGCTGTGTGAGCTGTGGCCCCATCCTGTTGAAACCACACATCTTCTGTATCCACATCGTCCAGTTTGGGACGCCGAAAGGTCTCCAGCATTTCAACGTACCGGTCGGAGGTCACAGTTACTGTTGCACCTCCTTCCTCAAAAAAGTACGGGCCGATCACACCAAAGTCGGCAACTGCACACCAAACAGTTACGCGAGGAGAGTGAAGCGGTCGTTCTTGGAGTTCACGAGAGTTACGTTCAGCCCAGTAGCGAAAATTCTGCTTGTTTACGGCTCCACTGAGGTGGAAGTGAGTCTCATCGCTACTCAGAACAGCTGCAGCAGGAACCTGTTCAAGAATTTCCGCACTTATGGCTCTGAGGTTGGCATGATCTCTCTCACTTAATTCTTGAGCCAACATCATTTTGTAAGGATGCAGGTTTAAATCGGCATGCAGAATCCTCCTCAAACTCCGACTTGATATCCCCAGTGCCATGGCATGCTTACGAGCGGAACGCTTTGGCGATTGCTGAATGGATGCTCTTACTGCTTTCACATTTTCTGGCGTTCTAACGGTCCTAGGTGTGCCAGGTGATTTTCTTTTCAGTGTGGATCCAGTTGCCTGAAGGTTAGAAATCCATAGCAAAATTGTTTTCCGATCTGGCACAGATGCATTTCGACCGAGCACGGAACGCTCTCTGTGTCGCTATCACAGAACGGTTGTTCTCATAATACGCTTCAACAACAAAGCCCCGATGTTCACCGGTCCAACCCATTATGGGTACCGACAACGGTAGAGGCTAACCAACCGCATGACACTGTCCCCACTTCTCTATCCCCACTACAGCCCGCACAGTGCCCCTTCGAAATGTTGGAGATCTTTATGCCCCACCTGTACAATAAAAGTAAGTTGGTGGCTAAATAAAAATACCCATTTCGATATAAGACAGTCATCGCCAGCAGCTCTTAAAGTGTTACATGCTTCAGAAATCCGGAAGAACGTATGGAATTTCTTAAGCAGTATCGCTATAATCTCTATGGTGAAGGTCGTATGAAGACCGCAATATTTTGGACAGTTAATAAAGACGGGAGTCAGTCTGAATGTGCCGTGTGTACTTCGATGGTTCGTTCATATTAAATCCTTTCTTGTCTTCATCATTCATGAGGAATGTTTTATGACAAACCACCAGATAGCGACTTACGAACATCTCTATACAGTCAAGAAAAATAACAGAGAAATGATCTCTTGGTGGCTTGAGCCGCAAGGGAGCATACAGACAGTGCAGTCTTGTTAAGTAACAGTTACATACAATAGAACTCCACTTATCCAGATTAACTGGTATGGAGAAACATCCGGATACCCAGAAAATCCGGATAATTGGATTTTTCTTTGAAAATAGGCTACGTTGGTAGTTTGGAGTAGAAAAAAATTCTACAAGCAGGTATTTTAGGCTACATTTTTATTTACATACGAATAAAACATTAATACATAATTACTTGTATGTATTTGACATTTAGGGGAAAAATTTAAGCCTTAAACAGATGTAGTGCAATTAAAGTAAGAAAATGTTTACGCGAAGGGCCAAGCCGATCCGAATAAGTGGAGATCTAATGTAGTAGAAATACGAAGACACATTTATACGCAATTGAAACATGTTCGGTGGCCCCGGCCCTTTTACTTGGGCACGTGTACTTGTTGATACACGTGCCGTATCCGAGCCGCAAGATTTACCACTGACGATAACATACTAAGTATTCAGGAAATTATGAGCTGTGAGTGAGTGCAGTTTGGATGCTTTCCATGTACACATAAACAACGGTGAAAAAATAGCGTAATGCAGTACTTACTTCTGGGAACATGTTGTACCACGAAGGGCCTGGCAAAGCGTCCGTGCACCTGTTCCGTTCTTTCAGAAAGCGATGTCCGGTTACTTCACTCATGAATATGCACATGCACTCAGATACACCCATGCCCGAAAGAAACGACCAGCTCTTTCTGTGTACTTTGCTTATGATTATTCTTGCAGAATTAGACGAGAAGCAACCGATCCAGAACAGAAAGCAGCAACAGACTACAAAGAACAAGTGGACAGGAACACCTCCCCACCCCCACCACATCCACCGGAAAACTAATAAACAGGAGAACCAATACAACCACAACGGACATAACAACCAGAAACCTAATCAGCGAACAACGACCCCAAGAAATAGCACACGTCACGTACTTGGCCCTAATATAATTACAATAGTACAACAGATAAAAATCAAGTTAGGTACATGATACGAATCACAGCAAAAACTGTAAGCCATCTGGAATCCCAAATGCGCGCAACCGCACTGTAAAGAACTTCATGGTTCTTAGCTTAGCCTGAGGATGACTTTTTAAGTCGAAACGTGTCGCGTTAGCTCTAACTCATGCCTTTATTACATAGTTGTGTTGACGGAAATATATATTAATAAACTGAATATATAGAATCAGTACACAACGGGATGACTTGATTCAAACAAATCAAACACTTATCTTAACCTTACAAATTAACTTTATATCTGTCAAGATTCGAATATTGTTTTTGAGAATTATTAAAACATGTTAGAAATATGTCAAAATCATTGCTAAGATCTGTCAAAACTGAGGTGCGTTCAAGTGTATCTTTTAACCTTTTAAAGCCTGGCGGTTAGTGTATGTACCACTAGTCTTAACGTTAAAAAATCTTACATTCCGCCCACAAAGTAGCTGTATGTTTCGTATGTATCTAAGAAAGAAACAATTATGTTTTTCCTATACAGCATTAGCTGGTTGGTTTTTATGACTGAGGAGACAAGTGTTTACTGCGCGGTACGGACTGGGTCTTTAAATAAAATGGATTAGATTTCGTCCTTAAATGATTAATTTAAACACGAAAATGGAAAGCAAAAATTACCAAATTGATAAAATTTATTTTAAAAGGCATCCATTTGTCATAATAGTATGACGCTTTCTCGTCAATATTGACTACGACATATAAAATTATTTATCGATATTTTATTCACGAAAAAATGTATTTACTCTTCCATGAATGATTACCAATATTTACATATATAATAGAGCATGAATAAGCCAACATTTCGAAGAGTGATTGCAATTATCTGTATAAATGAATAAATTTGCCTTAACTGTTCTCCAGCGACAAGCAATAAGACAGACGATTTACGTATAACGCAACATTGAGGAGTGTTCATACAACCACTTTTGCCGTGGAAAAGCCGTTAATATTACATATTTTAAGTCCATGTCTTGTAGTCTTACCTACCCAGCATGCCATGCGCTTGCGCCATTTTGTCATCTGTGGCTTGTCCGGCTATAGATTATTTTCCGCTTTTTCTCACACATGCCATGATTTTCGAAAAAAAAAATATTGAACACAAAACGTGTGTTTTTATTTTTTCTACAGCTTTTGTTTATAACATTTCATCTTCTAAAAAGAACAGAACGAGATATGATCAAAAGTGTGTACTGGTCTTCATGTAAAGTACTGGTTATTCTTGTCAGATTTTAATAAACGTTGAATTTTCACAACAGATTTTCGAAAATATTCAAATATCAAATTTCACGAAAATCTGTCCAGTGGGAGGCGAGTTGTTCCATGCGGACGGACGGACGGACGGACGGACGGACAGACAGACAGACACACGTGACGAATTCGCTTTTCGCAATTTTGCGAACGCGCCTAAAAACGAACATAACTGAAACAGAACCGACGTCGTAACACACAAGTTTCTTACCTACAACTCAGTTATTGTTTTCGCTGGCACCACCGCGTCCCTAAATACCCGTACTGTCAATATCATTCCTTTCTTTTAGCCGTGGTCGTAACACAGAGTACTCTCTTATGTTGTTACACATTTCAAAAGACAGTACTGCATGCAGGCTGAAGTCGACCCCGAATATCGAGGATACAGGTTCCTCCGGGCCGTTGGTGGCCACCTACAAGTTTATACGGCGTCATAACCCGGAATACCACGACCCTAATTTTGACCGCTATCAAATTCTACAGTAATTACCAACTATACCGCATAAAGCTGCAACAACAGAAAGTGGCAGATGCAATACAATAAGTCACACAGCTGCCATGTTATTCTGAAAGGGCCTTTGGTCCCCTGACGCCGGGGGATGTTAACAGGGAGTAAGACTGCACATTTCGGGCCCACGTAGTTACAATTTACATTTTATCTCTATGAAGCATGACTTTTATTTGAGCAATAACCAGCACTTCAGTATCTACCTCAAGAAAACCCCTGGCCGTCTCATGAAGTCCGTCTGATTCATTCGGTTTATTTTAACGAATGTCATCACGCTGTGTTGTTATCAGTACAAAAACTAAATCAGTGTCTGTCCGAACGCAACTAAATCTATTTATTATATAGAACTACATGTTTCGACACATCTCGGTTCATCTTCAAGTTCACAATTGGTCTCTAATGCACACTGAGGAAGAAATATTTCTTTCTCAATATGTTTGACCTGAGATGTGTCGAAACACGTAGTTATACGTAACCAATAGAATTTAAAACAAATTATTATCCAACTAATGCACTAATATATAATTCGTAGATACAATTGAAATTATAAAATGTTTAAAAGTGCTCCAACATGTTTCGGATCAAAGAGGATTCATCATCAGCGAGCCTTGTACAGTGCTTGGCTAAAATTACAAATATGGTTGTATCGTGTCCGTTGACACGGACGTGGTCGGTATAGGAAGTGTGTAGTTCACTGCATAGGAAGGCACTGCACTGCAGTGCAGTCCTATGCAGTGAACTACACACACGCACAACGGGTCAGAATATGCTGCCATAACACCGACCTTGTCCATGTCAACGAATATGGATCCTCTGTGATCCGAAACATGTTGGAGCACTTTTAAATATTTTATAATTTTAATTGTATCTACGAATTATATATTAGTGCATTAGTTGGATAATACAGTGTTTTAATTGTCATTGATGCACGGTGCAAACATGAAAATAGAATTTAGCTGTGTTTGGACAGAGACTGATTTAATTGTAGTGGTGCCGTTTATTTTGGTAATCACACTAAGCCAACAAATACACGTTGGGGGGGGGGGGAAGTCAGACCTTTTACTACTTTCACATCAGGTGGTACATATCATTACTAGCGGTTTCAGATGTGGGTTTTAACATCTCACTATCTACATATTTGTCTTCCAAGGAAGACAAAGTACATTTCTTACCACATCGTGAACGAGTGGTTCCTTCGGGTAATGATGACGGGGATTATCTATTTTATCTTTGTCTTTACCCCGAATAGTTACAAAATTCTGGTCAAATGGCTAAACAAGGAAACTTTTATAGGCTACATTTGTTTAGAATCTCTTATTATATCCAGAAGATGCACGTTTTTAATTTACAAAGTGCAAGGAATTAAGGGCGGCTATGTAGAGTAAAGTTAGCAGCATCTCTCAGTAATTGTGCTCAGCTCTTATTTTTGTTTTATCATAATACTGAACCTCTTCGCAAATTACAATCTAATTTACTGCAGCTTCTGTGTCATGAGGGTCAAATGAACGCCAAGCATCTGTAATCATATTTAGAGTTAGAAGTCAAACCCGTAACCTAATTTTGTTGCAACAGTGAGGTCTGTGCTGCTGACATGGATAGTACACATTCTCTTATGTAAAAGTTTAACACGGAACTTCTAACAACCTCTCATTACTAAGTACTGGTCCGTTCACATTCGAATTGCCATAAAGTCTTACGTTGTCCTTTTAGGGAAAACCTTACTTTTAATCCTTCTATCTTTACAAATAGGATGCAAATATTTATGAGTCAGTAACCGGCCCGTAGTGATAACTATTTGGTACGGCACAGACACTTCACGCAGATGACCTTCGTCATACAAAAGGCGAATTTTCTTCAAGTCAACACGCCATTATTTTTAAACCAATCCGTAATAAATTTCGTCAAACATTATTTGCTATTCCGCTTCCAAAAGCTTTGTAATGCGACTGAACAGTTTGTAGAGGGCAGATGTTGTGCTGACTTTGGCCATTAGCACTGTTCATCCGCACACGCACCGTATTCTTTATTTGTCTTCATTCTAACCTCGCACTCACTTGACGCAAATAACAATTTCACGGATGTCACTGTCAAACATGACTGGCGCTGTGACACAGACGGTTACAGTTTTCGGTACAAGAACGTCAGAAATAAAGGCGAAGATTTCTTCTACTTGGGCACCAAGAACCAAGGCTTAAAGCGGCGTAACGGAAAAGCATCACGAATTCTAGATTTCGGCAAAAGGTGTGTGGTCAGCCTGACGGTCCGGTTTAATTACAACCCACAAAATATCGTTTGTCGTATTCCTGATGGATGTGACGAGACATCAACGAAGCCAGATGCAAATAGGAATACTCTTACGCCAGACGTACACCGAACCCCCATTGTCCAGCCTTAGCTACTGGTACCGGACGACGAACTTTGGAGGTTGACATCTGACCCTTGGGCCACAGAATGTTCACATATACTGTACATGGTTCAATACATTCACTACAAAGTACGGAGACAAAGGATTTTGTGCCGATAAATGAGGTAGGGCAAAGAAGTTACGGAGACACGCTTTTGCGAAGCTACCAAAAAAATACTATAAAACTCCCCGTCAAGCAACTTTACCCAAGCGGTAACTTGTATTCTGGAAGTGCCAGGGTAGAATCTCGACCGAGACATTGTTATTCGCGGGTGTCGTGGTCTTCTTCAGTTCAACCAGAAAACTCCGAGATAGTACCTTAAATCAGGCGACAACCACTTCCTTCCACGCAATTTCTAATTCATCACTCGCCGGCATTAAAACATTCGATGCTATATAATCTGAGTTATTGGCAGCACCGTTAAAAATTGCCACCAAATTAATTGAATATCGTAAATGTAACCATATGTTACACTTTAATGTGACACTGTAGCTCATTAATCCATGCGGATCAACGTACAATTTTTTTTAGACGCTTTTCTTCGTAAAGCATCTTCAGAACTGGTCCGAAGCGACGAATTTTGCTCTTGCAGGCGTATAATAGAGAATATGCCTATAAAGTAAAATTCATCGTTGAAAGATGACAAAACGAGCGTGTGGGCATTTATGTAATTCGATAAAATCGCAACTGGGTTGCTGTCGGAAGTACAGGCGGTATAGGCTGAAGCTCCCTCATTCAGGTCCGAAAAGTGCCTACAAGTTGTACCGACGCTTTCGAGTCTGACACATCTGGTAGATGCCAAATGTCGTGGGTTGCATCGTGTGGGCCTCAACTACTCGTCCGAGTATATTATTTTAACATCGTGTGAAGTACATCTGTCCGCCAGACCAACTGCCATCGAATTCTGGCCACAGTTGGCATATTTTCTTTTTCTTTTTGTTATATGATAAGCTTCGCTTTGGAGTCCTAAGGCTTCATACCAATGGTGGACATACTTCCCTGAGACCACGGAAGGAAGGCGTATGCTTGGTGGGAAAGAAGCAGTTCGAGGCATCTCATTTTCTGCCTCACCTACTTTCTTACTTACTTACTTACGCACTTACTCCATCGAGCAGAGTCCTTATTGAGAAGCTAACCGTTTTTCAGCTAGTCACGAATTTCCCCGCATTTTATGGAACTCGAAGTACCCTTACGGCATTTACAAAAGCCCGCCACATCTCCCTATCCTGAGCCAGATCAGTCCAGTCAATGCCCCCATCCTAAATCTCATTTTCTGCCCGCTGTTTTATTCTCCTCCATCTCCCCACTGGCTTGTGTTAACCAGCTCTAAGCATTTGTCGGAAGCGAAAACTACAATGTGTGTGTGTGTGTGTTTGAAGTTTTGCTGACCGTGCATCTCAGTATATTTATCTCAGTAATTAACCAACTTGATGCACAAAATTTTGTTTTACAATAAGTTTATTTCATGCCTCTACATGTTTCAAGCACCATGTGCTCATCATCAGGAGGTCAAAATTGTAATATACAGCCTCTGGTATCATCACAACTATGTGGTTGTCACATTCGTTTGGGCGACTGAAAGCGAATATAGGGCAGTAATCGTGTGTTTAAGGAGGAAGCCTAAGAGATCGGGAGAGTTACAGAAGGAATAACACAATCGTACTTTTCCGTGACCTCAGTGTAGCTTGCAATATATTTGCCTTGATGCTTAGTGTTGCAAGAATGAGGCAGAAAAGTTTATATAACTATAACATTCTAGAATTTTTGGTATGGAATACTTGTTTTACTGTTTATTCCTTGCACATCCATTTTACCTTTAAAAAAATCACCCTCTTTTGTTCCAGTGATCTACTTAGTTTCACCTTTTACATTAAAGTTTGACTACAAACAAAACGGAAAAAGTAGGTCAAATGTAGAAAGGAAATGACATGTCTAAAATTTGATTTCTGAGGCGTATTTATGGTATGCGGTTGTTAGAAAAACAGTAGAGCATATATCCTTTACACAAGAAAAAAAAAGGCTAAACTTTTTTACGTTCATGTGACCGTGCATCGTAATAAATTTTTATAATAAAACCAACTAGATGCACTAATTTCTCAAATTTATTTTTGGAATAAAACTCTACATGTTTCGGACAATCCCTCTGTCCATCATCAGGAGTTTTTCAGTTTTGCAGTGAAAAACTCCTGATGATGGACAGAGGAACTGCCCGAAACATGTGGAGTTTCATTCCAAAAATAAATTTGAGAAATTAGTGCATCTAGTTGGTTTTATTATAAGAAAAGGCTAAACGTTTTAACTAAATATTAATCAACGAAAATTCAAAGATAACAGAAGAATGGAAGATAGAAGATAAGGACAGAAAAGACAGGCCAAAATGTACAAGTGATCTGTGAGACCTTAATGGGAAGTTTAGTTTTATAAAATGCCGAAGCCGAAACAGAATATTGTCCAAGGGGCTGAACAAGAGCCCTGTAAGAAAGTGATAAGAATAGAAGTATTTTGTATGACAGGGAATGATTTATGATTGAATATTGTTAGTGTGAATGCATTGGTCATTATTTTATGTCCATAATGACTAGTCACTTTCTGTAGGGTTGTCCTATTATACGCCTTGTTCAGTTCCCGGTTGGTTCACAATCTGTTGTTGCAGAAACTGCAAGTTCTGCATACGTCATCTGCGTTCGTTATGCGGATTTCATTGCAGCAGCACGTGTTTTTTCTTACACACACACACAAACACACATACACACACATATATATATATATATATATGTGTGTGTGTGTGTGTGTGTGCGTGTGTGCGCGCGCAGCTACTATAAGAAGTGGCGTCATGAATTCAGACAAAAATTTTCTGATGTGCCTGTTCCAGACAGGAGAGTAATTTAAAAGTACGGGGAAATGATCAAGCAGCAGGTTCCTGCCTGGGCAGTAAGACAACATGCAGAAGACACGTGTTAAGTGAGACGTAACTGGACGAAGTTCATGTTAGATTGGCGAAACTGCCAAGAAAATACCTGGCTCGACTTGCACATCGAACGGTCGAGTCGGCGTCATCAGCACAAAATGCAACAAGACTTCTACATTGGCGTCCGTGTTGAGAGAGATGTAGTTTATAATCTTCACCGCAAAGATCTCGAAGCAAGACTGAATTTTGTGAACTAAGACTTTCATGGGTATGTGCCGGAGAAACAGGCACCACACTCATTCCATTAGGTGGCGAAGCTTGGTTTCATCTCAGTAGGTACGTCAACTCTGACGACAATGCTTTACCCCTGTTACTACGTGCAGTTACTTGGCACTAAAGTTGGTGTTTGATTTGCTATGATTGCAGCTGGGATTTCTGATCCCTTTTTGTTTCTGAGACCATAAATCCACACCAACACACACACACACACACACACCACACCAACACACACACCAACACACACACACCACACACACCAACACACACACACACACCAACACACACACACACACACCAACACACACACACACACACCACACATACCAACACACACACACCAACACACACACACACACCGACACATGCACACGCCACACACCAACACACACACACACACCCACACACACACAGACACACACACCACACACACACACACCAACACACACCAACACACGCACGCACACACACACACCAACACACCCACACCCACACACACACCAACACACACACACACACACCAACACACAGACACACACACCAACACACACACACACACCACACACACACCAACACACACACACACACCCACACACACACACACACACATTTTAACACTATTTTCCAAAAACGTGTCCGACTGCGACTGAAAATATGCATTTTTTCAGCAGGACACTGCAACATCTCAGGCCGCAAACAATTCTATGCGTTATTTATAAATTGTTTACGGTAAGAATAATAAACAGGAGGCATGGCCTTCTCGACTGCCGGCTACAAACTCATGATATTTTTTATTTTTGGGGCAAGCTAAAAGTCAAGGCCTACAGATAATTCTGGCGGTGAAGAGCATTCAATATTCCAAATACGGCGCTTTCAGTCTCACCGACAGAACTTCGACGTGAAGTGAGCAAAGTTTAGTTACACATAATGCGTGTCTGCCATCGCAAGAAAATCACTTCGACGCTAAATATGATTAATAAAACCCTAATATTAACAGCAATGTCTTTAATTAAAACGTGTGAACCTCACACTCAGGGCTGATCGGACTATCGACAATCGCTCCGTTGCCTGCCGACAGCCGAAGCATTCCGAGTGTAGAGTAACGCCCGATATCGGATATACCCCGCTGTATTATTTACTCGTACAGGACTCAGTCTCTCGTGTCAGACAAAAGCCATTATTGTCAGATGGTCTCGCCATGTACTTACACGTACGTTCACCAACAAGAGACGTTCCGGTGAATTTTTAACGGGCCTTCACCACTTAGCATCGCTCAGGGCTGGACTGAGATTTGAGTATCATCAGACAAGTGACAGGGCACTTCATGGCACGATGCTGTTTTACTTCATGTCAAAAAAATGACCATGGGACTGGGTCGGAACGATTATTAGCTACCACTGACCCAGTATCACGGCACTTCTTAGCATGAAGTTAACCGTCGGGATCGGAGGGACCGGACCGGACCGAACCGGATCCCACTGAATGTTGTACACCGCTGTGCTGACTAAAAAGGCATTTCATGACACGAAGTTAAGCACTTGGCATTCTTCGCCTTGTGTATACATTTTAAATATTTAAGCTTAATTATTTTAGGGTCTCAGGACATAGGAACATCGCTGATGGTAAACCCGAATGCGACTTAAAAATACTCTTCCAATTGCATCTCCATTTCCAGTTGCACAGGACGTCTGCAAACATGAGTGACATAAAAATGCATTTTCTTTAGTACGACACAGCAGTCTGTCTAACGTGCAGAATTATTCTTGGAGCGACGGTAGAGTTTACATTTATAGTCGATTAACATGAGTCTGCATATTCATGACTGTTCTTGGCTTCCATTCTTCGCACGCAGGCCCGCGTCTGGTGTGCCCTTGTCAGGTTTGGCCATAAAGTGTTGTGTACAACTTCGCGGGGCAAGGAGGGGATTCATTATTAGCAGACAGAATGAGACCCAAATATCATAAATTAAACTGTAACACTAAAACGCGTAACGACCCTGAAATTATGTAAAACTGTAATTAACCTTTCAAGAAGTTCAAGGAAAGATTTTTGTTCTATGATTCTTTGAAATCCGTCCGAATAATTTCACAATAAACACTTCCTGACAAGACAACTTATTTTAAATTGTTTTGTTGTTAGCTGATGTGTAACCTGATATACCCTTTAAAGTAGAAACCAGCCTGTAACGCTTCGAACGACCTCACACGTGTATCAGTTTTGCGTCATATAGCAAGTTCCTATCACACATCCCGTTAACCTGATTTGTCCCACATAGTGACCTGGAATATGTAAAAATAGTCTTGTACCATAACCTTGATATCAGACATACTGCTTACAAACGGAACAAGAGGGAGAAGTTGCACTTTATGACAAAGAGGCAGACAAGAACAAAGATTGAAAGAAAATTCGAGTACACACATTTTTAAAGCGTTTTTTTAAATTTTGCCCAACTCACTGACACTCCAAAACTTACTTTTGATGTTTGTGAGACCGTGCATCGTTAGAACAACGATGTAATCAACCAACAACATGCAGCGATTTTCGTTTATTGATATTTTTATTGATATATTTGAACCTGCTCTACATGTTTCGGGCGACAAACTCGCCCATCTTCAGGAGCACTTTTTGACTGTATATACAGCTTTGGTACAACGCGCCGATATTGCTGCCGACCGGTGACAAGGTTGAGTTCCTTGGTTCAGTACAATGCACCGATAATGCTGCCGACCGGTGACAAGGTTGAATTCCTTGGTACATTGCACCGGTTGGCAGCAATATCGGTGCATTGTACCAAACCTGTATATACAGTCAAAAGTGCTCCTGAAGATGGGCGAGTTTGTCGCCCGAAACACGTAGAGCAGGTTCATATAGATCAATAAAAAGATCAATAAACGAAAATTGTTGTATCTTTTTTATTGTTTAGGTCGTTACTCCATACTTACTCCGTGGAGCGGAGTTCCTCTTGAAAAGTTAACCGGTTCTCAGCTAGTCGAGAAACAAATCTCACTGATATTGAAGTTAATTTATTACAAATTCCAAACCTATTATATCAGACTTAACCGCAGTACAGTTTAGCGCAATGCGTAACCAAACCGAATGAAGTTAGCAGTCTGGGAGTAAAACATCCGCCGTTAACAAAGCGGTCCTGAGTCACTTCCATCGACCTTCGAACGTTAGAGTCCATCATCGTAAGATCCACATTAATGTCACCTTCCATATTCCTAGCAGACGCTCGTTACAAAATGTTTTTCTACTAAAATTCTGCACGCATTTGTCTTTCGCATCAACAACGCTGTCAACTGCGAGGGCTGTACAACTAGTGCGGTAGTTGGAGCACTGATAAAGTAATACTGACAGGGTAAAATCGCAGTGCTCGGAGGAAAAAAAAATCTCTCCCAGTGCCACTCTTTGCACCGTAAATCTCACATGGGCTGTTCTGGATTCGAACCCAGGCGTCCGTCATGAGGGGCCGCGGACTAGCCGCCCGACCCATGGCTCGGACTGCTGCTAACAAATACACAAGAACATACGCATAATTCCAACTACTAACATCGCAGACATCTACGAGAACGCAGTGGGTTTTAATGCGTCAGGCGCAGTCTGAAATAATATATCACGTGCTGTTTGATCCGCTTTCACCAAATATAAGATCAGCGAAAAACAAGGTCGCTCAACGAAAATAAATCTGAGGGTAAGTACAACATTTTAGGGTCACCTGCTGAATTTGAAGGGAAAAATCCGCCGAGTTATTTTTGTGTTCCGTGCTGGTTTTTCGAGGCCGCGTTCGGGCGGATGGACGGGCTCTGATGTGCGCAAGCAGTTAAGTAGCCGAAGGTCGGCAGGCAGGCACTGGTGCGCTCGCGCTCTGCTGTCATCCGACCGAGTTGAAGGGGGCTTCGAGTTGAACTTGATCATGAAAAGGTCAAAGGTCGAGATTCCGGGAATAGATCATACGGTAGGAGCGACAATGTAGGGGGTTAGACGGTGCGGGGCACATGTTGCCACCTACATAAATACAGTGCATCCAGCATTCCAAGAAGGAGCGGCCACAGCTGTAAACGTGTTAGCTGCATGACGAAATAAGTGCCAGTCTCTTTGTGCAACTAATTATTGTGTCACCGAGGACAAGGCGAACTTCAGGTTCTAGGCAAGTTTCCAAAGATGATATGCGGGTCCCGGTTGTGGTGTGGCTCTCCGGCTTTCCTCGGAAATCTCTCCCGTCTTGTCTCCCGTATATCACATCCGAGACGCACTTTCATAGCAGGTCCACCATCATGTCCGCAGTCCCTGCTTATCCTGTTAATGTGCTGTAGCCTGCTCTCCTATGCTCTCATGTACCTCCTCTAACACAGTTTATTAGAATTCCGAGCGTAACTCATAATGCTTACTTCTCTGTTGCATAGATATGGATGTCTACATCAACATCTTCGTCGTCGTCATCAATATTACTGTTTGAAGGGACAGGTTTCTTCAGTTGCCAGAGAGTTGATTTTCCAGTTCTTCAGTTGGTTGCGCTACAGTTACCTCAACGTAAGCTGCGCAGTCCAGTTCCACGAGTTGGACAACGTCACTCCTTGGAAGTCGCTGTAGCGTCGCGGTTTCCAGTTCCCTAGGAGCACGGCTGCCCGTATAGACTGAACTCAATCAGCGGGAATTGACAGCTATTTGTCCCAATCTTTTATTTTCAAGGACCGTAATGGTTAAAATTTGCCCAGTGCACATCAGCTTCTTAAGTTATGTGCCTTACACGAGAAAAGCTTCAATTTGACGCAGTACTTGTAATTAATGTTGTTTGTGGCGGGAGGGGGGAGGGAAGGGGTTCAAAACTTGTTCATCCTCTGTGGACATCATAGGACCTACGAGAACCTACTCGAAACCTCAGAGACATCATATACTGTATATACATCGTCAGATCATTGTGTAAAATATTTCTTCCGCCGAGGTGTGCATCAGCGGCAAATCTGCTTTTCAGATATACTGATGTCTTCTTTAAAACAAGCTATTTCAGTCCGTCAGATCTTGTATTAGTTTTTAATTTCATCACAGATTTTAAAGTGTAATCATATAACGAAAATGTTTTTGTCACTGCTTTCTTCGCTAATGCTTTTGGCGCGTTTTCGTGTGTTTTTTCTTGTCACTAGGTCGTTCACGTGCGATGTACTGAACAGGAACTGACCTGAAGTGAACTGAGTTACTACTGAAAGCACAATTTCTGTCCACTATGTTAAGATTTTCAAACTCAATCTTCAAAATTCTCACCGTAGCCATATTTTAACTTAAAATGTTGTACAATCTTAAGCTATTTTATGGTCCATCTACGTATTAAATTCTACACAACAAATTCAGATATTAGCTGGAACAACGGTACATTCTTGTCTCATAAAATATACTGATTTCAGTTAATGCATGTGTATTACTGAACGGTTATACGAAAGGCCTTGCAGTGTTTATTTTGTATCAGAGGCCAATTCACACTGCTATTATTGCCCATGCTATAACTTATAGCAATGTATCTCCGTTCGTTAATGCACCTACCTGTCACACGTTAATTGTGTTAAATATTGACGGTTTGCTGACCGTGCATCTCAGTAATTAACCAAACTTGATGCACAAAATTTTGTTTTACAATAAGTTTATTTCATGCCTCTACATGTTTCGAGCACATGTGCTCATCATCAGCAGGTCAAAATTGCATTACACCGCCTCTCGTATCATCACACCTATAGGCAATTTTGACCTGCTGATGATGAGCACATGTGCTCGAAACATGTAGAGGCATGAAATAAACTTATTGTAAAACAAAATTTTGTGCACCAAGTTCGGTTAATTACTGATATAAATATGTTAAATAATTTAAAATAAAAATTTTTTAACAACGAGCCCTGTGCTTTATAATACCTAAGTACAGTTAGATAAGATGTTAATAAAAATCCAACCAGATGCAACAGTATGCAGATTTTTATTTACTACAAAGTCACTTTGTGACTTTGTAGTAAATAAATATCTGCATACTGCTGCATCTGGTTGGGTCTTTATTAACATTGAATTACGATGCACGGAACCATGAGCTTAAAAGTTAGAATAAGAGTTTCAGAACTTGTCTTATGTGCTTACCGAACACGAGATGTTCTGTTCCAGCATCACTGCTGCGTCTCCTGAAAAAAGGAAGGCGTTCTTTTATTACAGAGCCAACAAGCAATTCATTTACGGTCAGGTTTTGCTTAGCAAATTCAAGTAGTGGAAGAGGAAATTTTAAAGAGTACTAAAGAGCGTGTCACATTTAACAAAATTAAAAATGAATCTATGTGAGATCAGGTAAACATTTATTCAGTGAAAGAAATGATAGGCGATTAAAGACAAAAAAAGTCTAATATATTTTAAGAGAATTTAAAATATTCCTACTCCCTAAACTTAAGAGTTCAATACAAACCAAAAATTTTACAGGTACGAGAGCTAGGGAGATTATTCACAATATGATTTGACGCTAATTTTTAGAAGGTATAGTTCTCGTGTTTCTAACAGACGAAATTATTCAATTTTTGCCACATTTCGATGGTGACTGTTGAAGACGCTGTTAATGAAATGGAACAAAGAAGGAAGGTACGGCTTGCTTATATTAGACAGACTTGCATTATGCACCTTTAGGGTGTAAGAAATTGCGTGTTGTTGGTGCAACTGACTGCTTCCCCTCGTCATATTTCTTGTGCTATTCATTGAAAGAGACATACAAAAAAAAAAAAATGGTGCCTCCAAGCCCAAGGAATCTGTGCATCTAGGATCAGAGGTACAGTCAGAACACAAGACCTACGCGTAACTTTGTCTACTTTGAGATACTGAATTATTGTTTGCGGGGTCCAAGGTATGGGCGGAATAAGTACACTGTTAGCGTACAGCGTGTTCACTGTAATAGCAAAATTGGTACTGCGCCATTACGCAGTCGGATACATTCATAATAAGGAGTGACGACTTTCCATGCGTGTCGGAACGCAAATGCTACGTCAAGTTACAGTTTGTACTGATGTGTGCATTTCGTGTTAACTGAATATATCAGACAAGTTTATCACTTTTTAAATTTTAATTAATATTCTCTAATAATTAAAGTTTTAATTATTAATATATATAGGCGTACATACGTAGGATCAATGTTGAAATGGCCAGCCTGTGTTTGTGGGGGGGGGGGGGACAAATGCCCCTCCAATATTTATTGGAGGGGCATTTGCCCCATGTCTGCTACTGAGCTGAAGCCGGTAAAATAAAAAATGTAAATAGCTTCTGAACGATAATTTGCATGGCGTAAAGACACAAACAATGAAAAAGTTGTGTTCAAATGAATCATATCCTGCTTCGTAAATGAAATTTCCTAATACCCGTAGTCGATTTTGACCAAACTTTCCCAGTGTTATTAGACAAGTTAACGTCTATGACCAACATATCTCGTATATAGAGGGACAGGCCTACGAGAGTAACAATCTGTAATGGAAAAGTATGCTTATACAACATGTATAACCCCTTGAATTATGTGGCCCTGAAGATGGCTCAATCAGAACCGAAATATGTCGGAGAAATAATAATGTAATGGGCCTTAGGAACAGCTGAGACGTTACACAATCTAATTAATTTGAAGAAAAAAAAAAGTATTGGTTCAGATTTGCTGACACATCACCACAGACTGACTAAGGACGAGACGCGGAACACTGAACTGCATGAGTACGACAGTCCGTGGGTGAGAGTTCTGAAGGTAAGGCTACTGCCCAGACCTCGGCATTACGAGGTGAGTGGTGGGGCATTTTTATTTCCGGGGAAAGTGCGAACAACAGCCAACGGCTACGAATTTGGGTAAGTTCCAAGGTCGCTCACCACAAGGTAAAGATATCCAGCCGGTATCGAACCCTGGCCATCCAGTTTGGTGTAAGTTGTCTCAAACAGCCCAGCTACGTCAACTTCCACTGATGATGAACGCTAAAAGCTACAGCCTAATTGCTTATTTCTTACATTACACAGACTTGACTGGCAAGCTGGCTATTCATCTCCTCCCTGTCAACTGATACTCACTACCGAGGCATTTTGTCAGAGGGATAAGAGGTTCTGACGGACTTCATTATGGGGGGTCGATTTCTTCCAAGATGTAACTTCGTACAGCTTGGCCGATATGTACCAATGATTTGGAGGATCGTGTCTACCAATTTGGGCCGAGTCGCAGACGAGAGCATTGTTCTGAGAGTTCCCAACGATATAGGTTGTTACCGTAAGCAGACGCCCACACATAATGTTACATTGTTATCAACCGCTGTAATATCACGTCGGGCAGGATGGCGCAGTCAGTATAGCGACTCGCTACGAGCCAGACGGTCCGGGAATCGGATCCCGGTGGGGGCGAGATTGTCCGCACCCTTCCATACTGTCCCTGGGGTCCATCCAGCCTCCTATACAATGGATCCTGGGTCATTTCGGGGTTAAGCGGCTGGGTGTGGCGTTGACCACCCACACCCATCTAGCGCCGAGGTTAAAGAAAGAGTAGAGCTATACCTCTACTCCCCCTCTGGGCCTTCGTGGCTTGTTATAGATTGAAATTTACCTTTTCAGCCTTTATTGTAATGTTAGACGATTGTTGCGTGTCACCGAGAAAACGACACTTTAGACACGTGTTCAGAGCGTCTCCGTTTTAAAACGTGTTTCCTGAACGGTTTAACACATTTCACGTGGCACAGCGGTGGATTAAACTCACAGTAGGCTATACACACGTAACGCTTGTTTTGCGCCCTTCTGCATTAACGGCCCTCGCCAATATGCATCACTTCTAAATTTACGCCCTCTCATTTCGACTTATCGCCCTTTGACTAGCTGCGCTCTACTACGCTAAAGCCTGCCCATTCTGTTACTTATTACGAAAATATCACTTTTGGTTTACGCGTTTTTTATTTACGCCCCCTCCCACGAGGACGCAACTATTGCGTAAAACAACCGCTTGGTGCATCAGGCTTGGCTAGACAAGTAAGGAAGGACAGCAAACCGAACTTTTGGAAGTGACTACGCTCAGAAGTAAATTTGCAGTTTTAAGAGAGAGATGTGTTTGAATTTTCCCATTAGCAGGCTGATGGGATTGTTTGCACACAAACGCCATTTACGCTGAATTTTGCTAGTTCAGTAGTTGCGCTGTTTGAAGATGTTTATTACATTAATTTTAGCCAGACGGAAGGCCGGGCTGTTTGTGTTACGTGATTGTGCACAACGCTTTACGAGGCAGCCATTGAAACAAAACATGGGCCGTAAAGTCAAGCAACTCCACGGGGCAGTGTTCTTACGAAACTAATAGCTACGTCTCTAGTCAAGGAATTCTCCGCAGTTTGTGGAAACCCGAAATCTCGTTACCGTGTCCACAGCAGCTTGACACTTGTTCCTATCCTTAATCAGAAGAATATAGTCTACGTACTTCAATCTGCTTTGTTGAAAATCCGTTGTGATATTATCCTCTCATCTACTCTTAAATGACGAAGCGGTATATCTACTTCAGGTTTCCCCAGTAAACTACTGTACGCATTTCTGTTCTCCCCATGAGTGTCACATGCTCATCCCAATTCTTACTCCCTCTTCTTGATTTGGCTAAAAAGTCACTTTTATTTACATTCAAAAACAGTGTAACAAAACGAGAGGCTTTCTAAAGTGTTATGACCTCAACTCCTGAATTTAATGTTTGCCATCCCGAAGTGTTTAACACTTACATAAATATACAATGACGTATCAGTCAAACATAACAAAACTTTATTATGTTTATTATTGTATTAGGGCGACATGTTTCGATTCTTACAGAATCATCTTCATGCCCTTCTAACAATACAGATCCTTACTTAGCAATGTTTAAAATGCGCTGTGGGATCCCAAACGCTTACACTCTTGATAAAACTATGTACAAAATGCATGTGTCGTTATGTTCTTATTATACAATCAGGATATTTATTTCTAAAACTTTAACCGGTACATATGAAGGACGTTACACGTATGTATTTGAGATGTGTTGTTATAGAACTTTGGGTATTGTTGTTATTTATAAAATATGTATACAAGCGTTAAAATGTCAAAAACAATAAAAACCATGCATTAATGTTGCGCTTGTTAAGTGATATCTTCCCTATGTTGATATTATATTCTTGACGAACGTTTAGGCTCTTGTCTCCAGTATTGGGTGGTTTGATTTCTATAATGACAGTGAAGGCGTATTGATGTCATTTATTTCACGAAGTTTATTGTTCTTGTGCAACTTGTCGCTCATATATGCTATGTGGTCTTTGTCACGTTGTATACCAAAAGAAATTCCTGTTCGTTTGAAGAGAGAGAAAACCAACAAGATGCTACAATCAGATGTTTATTATCAACTTCTGTCTCAACATGTTTCGGGCATCAATATGCCCATCTTCAGGAGAACAAAGACCGTGTGTTACTGCGTATGGTGTACTGCGCTGGTTCTGCTGGATGTGGTTGGTAGCGGTTGTGGGGCGCTGCGTTGTAGGCTACAAC
>Ga0131853_10004544_pt1 | contig 24870 bp, 12 predicted proteins | sample TergutLab28metaG_FD_92764 | JGI IMG/M metagenome (GOLD analysis project Ga0131853, IMG submission 92764) | Labiotermes labralis P1 segment gut microbial communities from Petit-Saut dam, French Guiana - Lab288 P1 (version 2) (version 2) | ecosystem: Host-associated > Arthropoda: Insects >...
GGGGGGGGGGGGGGGGGGGGGGGGGGGGGGGGGTTGGGGGGGGGGGGGGGGGGGGGGGGGGGGGGGGGGGGGGGGGGGGGCATGAATGTCTCCTGTGTTTTGTGTTCTAAGTTTCGTTTCTGGGTCGGGCCGATCACTCGTCCGGAGGAGTCCTACATGGTGTGTGTGTGTGTGTGTGTGTGTGTGTGAGATTGTACATCTTCGATAATGAAGACATCCTAGACCACTAGGGGCTGTTCAGCCATGAAAAAAATCCACTTTCCCATATACGTTCATGGAGTCCTGCCCAATCGATTTTTAATAAAGAAAATGATATAATTACATTGGATCAGCATAAACTTTTGTGACACAGGCACGCACGCGCGCACACACACAAACACACACACACACAAACACATACATACACACATACATACACACACATACATACACACACACATACATACATACATACACACACACATACATACATAAACACATACATACACACACATACACACATACATACATACATACATACGTAATTGGTAGGTTATATGGGTGGAATGATTTTGTACCAGCTGTTGTAATTATACTGTCACGACTGAAAATGTGCCAATAAAATGGTGACCTAGGAATTTGAAATATACGGCGAAAGTTAGAACTCCTAATATGCCATTACGTCAAGGCTACATGTTGCACTTTCCTAGATCGGTGCTTTGAATTTTTTAACCATTGTAAAATCGTTCTTGTCGCAAGATACATTTACGTAACTTTGAACCAAAAAAGAAGTCAGCTGTATGCAGACAACACAGAACGCAGGTACTCTTAGCAAGTTTATGGTGAGACGTAAGCATCTTTTAATTTTTCAATATGTTTCCTTCGGAAGCCTAAGCATTCTGGCTGCCCCGCCCATCTCATTATCGCTGATTTGTTCGCCCTTCCTTATGTTTCTGTTTCTTAGGTAGACACTGGCATCTTCTTCATGACATATGAAATTGTAATGGAGTGTAGTTACTTACTAATAACAACACCGTCGAGCACAAATGTAATTTAGTGTGAAACAATGCCGTGTTTACAAGCACGCTGCAGTTTTCGAACCAAATGGGCCATCGTTAGGTAGTATATCAAAATTATCTTGTTTTATACTTTTATGTAAAGCCTGTTTATCCTTTTGGCCCGAAATATGTGGCTTGGTATAAACAAGACATTGTTTTACTGCAAACTACAGTTGTGTTTGACGGTGTTATTAGTCAGTACGAATTATTTTTAAAACACTAAGTGATGCCATTATTCAAATATTTTAATTGTTATAGCGCCTCATTTCTTGAAATAATTAGTGACACTTTCTGTGCTCAAGATGCAGTACGACGTCTTGATTTAATACGACCTCTGACAAAGTGAAAGTCGGTGCGTTTTTTACTAGTGTGTGTGTGTGTGTGTGTGTGTGTGTGTGTATGCATGTCTGTATGTATGTATGTAACATATTACTAGTCACATTGTCACAGAAGCTGATTCACGACATTTAAAAAATGGCTACGTAATTCACATTGAAAACAGTTTGTCAAACTGGGCAACCAGACGAAGATCCTTCGCTCACAACCCCCTCCCCCAAACCCCCATTCACCTGCCGAAATTAGACTCCAGTCTTCCAGAAGTTGTGGCTTACAGCAGCACAAGATACAAAACATTCTAACCCTACTCAAGCTTATTTCAATACGCCATTCACAGAATCCTTTTAAGAATAGCAACTATCCTTTATATTGCAGTGCTTACTTAGGTACTTTAATATTCAAATTATCATCAACGAACAATTTTGAATTAAACAAGAATTTTGGTACAAGACTCTGTAAGGTACGATGACAAAATATCACAGACGGGCTAGACGAAGCTGAACCTTGCCGGGGCAATTGGATGCAAATATTTGCTGATCAAATCAAGCAGCAGGAGTAACAGCACTTCCAGCCATTTTCTCCCTGTATCTACCCAAAAGAGAGAGAGGGATACAGAGAGAGAGAGAGAAATTCCCCCACAAACCGCGATATACATGTTGCCACTGTATTTCCTTGCATGATGGAGACAGCACGATACGGAATTTCATTTAGAGCGGATTTACATTACTCCACTTCTCTTCCCTTTCCTTTCAAGCAAGGCACTATCTATTTACACGAAGATGTAAAATATAATATACATGTTTTGAAAATTCATACGAGTCACAACTCTCAAACCATTATTTCGTAAATCCTCGTGCATAATAACAGTAGACGCCACTGTTACTTTCCACAGCACTCACAGAGCGTAAGCAGCGTAATTCTGAAAATTCTCAAGCAGCACGAAACGTAGTCAAAGACCCGTGTTGATGCAAACACGTGACGCAGTTCCTGGTAGTGACATAAAAAATACGTTAGTAATATCGAGCAAAAAATGAATAAAAATACTTTGTTTCTACCTACTACTCACATGGCACAGAAACGCAGATAAACCCTGGCATAAGCACAGAGTACGAAGTGACTGGCCTTCAGCTCCCTCGTCTAAGAACCCTGGTTGCTATAATTATTTGTCTAAGGGCGTCATACTTATGTATGGTTTTTTTAAGAACAATAAATAACCACGTGTTTAATGTGTATTTTATTAATAAGTCCGTTGCTGAATAACTCCACTGAGCAAAATCATTCTCGCAAAAGTAAAAATCTGTCATCGTGTTATCGAATTCCTCGCCGTTCACAGAAATCAGTGTTAACTACCATGTTTCAAAAATCTGCCACAGACCTGTACCACGAGTAGGATTAATCCAGTCCACGCCCTCAAACAATGTTCCCTCAAAATGCACCTTAATATTATCCTGGCGTCTATGCCTCGGCTTCCCACGATCTTCTTTTCCGAAGATTTTCCGACGAGAATTCTGTATGTATTTCTCATCTTAGTACAAACAGAAGCTATAACTTTTTAAGTCAGTTCCTGTAAGGACTGCCATATGGCGTCCAGTCACAATGTTGATGTCGTTTATCGTGGCTCACAAATAATTGCGTAAATATCTTGTAACTCTATCTGCTGTTTTGTATGACTGTCAAATTTGAATTTCAACTTCAATGGAGGATCGGAGATGGCCGAGTTATTTATGTATAACGTGGAGTTTCTTATGTATATCGCAGGGTTATTGACGTATACCGCGGAGTTTTTACGTATACCACAGAGTTTTTATGTATACCGTGGAGTTTTTATGTATACCGCGGAGTTATTGATGTATATCTCGCAGTTATTGATGTATACCACGGAGTTATTTGTGTATACCGCGGAGTTTATTATGCATATCGCGGATTTCTTTATGCATATCGCTGAGTTCTTAATGCAAACCGCGTGGTTTTTTCTGTATACCACATAACGTCATATGACCATAGCCCAAATGTACGGAGTGAACCAGAAGAACCTGTTCATCTGTCAGGAGGATGATATACATTAGAGTGGAAGTCACGGTGAAAGTATGTACAGTGCTGTGCTGGGAGTGTAGAGATGGAGAGAGGTGGTACTACGTCACAGAAGTCACGTATACCGCCTGATGTGTTTTATGTACGGACTTTTGCACTTGCAGCACAGCGCAATAGTTTCTTGCGCAGGTGTTCACTCTGCCTGTTCTTTATTTAAGACATACTTTCCTACATGTTTTGGTCATTCGACCATACTCAGGAAAATTCACTGTACGAAAATTCATTCTACAACGATTGTGAAAAATAAATAAATAAGCTGACAGAGATAAAAGTAGTCCATGATAGAATATAAAATAAAACTGTAGACGCGAGATTGGAGGTTCTCTCAGCAGTGTTGCTGAACAGTCAAGCATTCTGTGGACATGACGCCGTGTCGACTACTAAATACCTACAGACGTTATTCAGGGCCACAGTGCTTTTCTCTTCAAGGTCAAGTAGTGATCGTAGACCCTGACTCTACTGGTGAAGGCAATATCATCCTCCGAAACGCTGGTAAAAATTAACCAATCGAGAAGTCGTAAAAAAATCTAACACGAATTTTTAACTCAAATTTTTTACTATTCTTTATCGTTTATTAACTCTAATTAAGATATTATGTCCCATTATTTAAATGGAACACCTGAAATTCGTAGAATCTACACTGGCCACATTAACCAGAAACAAGGAACAGTACAATTCTCGGTCACCCTGTGTGGTACAAACAACGCCGTTGTTATAGGTACGGTTTTTCACCCCTTAAATAATTTTCGCTCAGTGACACTTGCGTCAGAGCACTAGACTGATAAACACACCGCTTTTTTGTTGTCCCTCCTTTGCAGGCAGCAGCAGCAGCAGCAGCCAGCGCCTCGGTACCGACTGGGCGCCCCCAACCCGTTACTGGAGGAAGAGTAATTCCGTTATGATGGCTTTATTAACGTTCTGTGCGGGCGGGTGACGTGCCAGCTAATGATTCCAGCCACAGGACGACGATAAATTATCATGGGAGGACAACCACAAGACAAACAACCACGTAACGGACAGAAAATCTCCGAAAGAGAGAATTAAAAAAAAAAAAAACAAACGCGACAAGAGTTTCCATCATGTAGTAAAGGCAGGGAAGCATAAACTAATAAACGGGCATTAGTATCAGCAAGAATTTTGTATTTACCTCTTTAACAAATACAAATGTTTGTTTCCTAACGACAGCTTATCAGGTGATCAGCGAAAGAATAAATAACAAGAAAGGCAATGTGCGTGTAAAGGTAAAATTTGGCGCGTTCGTGCAACCATTGTTGCAGTGTAAAAGCAATACACATTGCATATTCTAAGTATGCGTTTGTAGCCTTTGTTATGCACTATGCAATGCGCACGCGCCATTCTGTCACCATGGCATGTCTGGTTCTACAGTAGTTTTACACACTACCTCATAAATGGCATGATTTTCGAAAAAGACGTTATTGAACACAAAACGTGTGCCTTTATATTCTCTAAACGTTTGTCTGGAACATTTCTCATTCTAAGAAGAACTGAGCGAGATGTGATCAAAAATGTATACTTGTATGTATGTAACGTACCCGTTATTCTTGTCAGAGTTTAATTACACTTGAAATTTCCGATAGATTTTTTAAAAATACTCAAATATCCATATTTGAATAAAGGTTGACCAACTAGATGACACTTCCTTTATTATCTACTGCTCAACATGTTTCAGACGTTAATACGTCTGAAACATGTTGAGCAGTAGATAATAAAGCAAGTGTCATCTAGGTGGTCAACCTTTATTCAAATATCAAGATGATGCACGGTCCAGTACGCAAAAGATTCACTCAAATACCCACTTTCGAGAAAATCCATCCAGTGGGAGCAGAGTTCTTCCATGAGGACGGACGGGCGGGCGGACGGACGGACGGACAGATATGACGAAGCTAATAGTCGCTTTTCGCAATTTTGCAAAAGTGCCTAAAGAGGATAGTAGTTTCGGAGGGGGGGGGGATTTCTACTAAAGAATACTGACGCACTTTCCAGGTGCTGTCCCCGCTTTTCCCTCTGACCTACAGAAGGAAAAGAATAAACCTCATGATTATTCGTCTGATTGCCACCGAAAAGGGGGCTCCCGACGTCTCATTAAGATATCTAGACAGCAAACTGTGAAATTCCCTAAAATGTACAAAACGAAGTACTTGAACAAACGATGAAATGAATAGCTAAATACATTCCATGAAATAAGTATACGAGATATTTATTATTTTGCAGGACTTTTCAAGGAAGATACAACAATCACTGTTGTTTAGTGTCGTTACACACATACAGTTTTCTACTTTCTCACATACATTTTGGTTGACACCAGACAAAAAAAATACATAAGGCGGAATAAATAAATTTGTGACTTTATTCGTGTAATTGACGTAGCTAATAAAGTGTACGTGGTTTTTTTATGTTTTGCTGACCGTGCATAGTCTTAGTAATTAACCAAATTAATGCACAAATTCTTATTTTATAATAAGTTTATTATATGCCTCTACATGTTTCGAGCACTATGTGCTTATCATCAGGAGGTCAAAATTGTATTATACAGCATCTGGTATCATCACACCTGTAGGTGGCCATCCCGTGCACTGGTCCTCTCTCAACCTGTGCACGGGACGGCCATCTACAGGTGTGATGATACCAGATGCTGTATAATACAATTTTGACCTCCTGATGATAAGCACATAGTGCTCGAAACATGTACAGGCATATAATAAACTTATTATAAAACAAGCATTTGTGCATTAAGTTGGTTAATTGCTAAGAATAAAGAGTGCATAATTTGAAATTGTGCATTATTTAAGGACTGGAAGAAATTACATCCGTTTCCCTCTTCTAATGGGCAAACTATTAGGAAAATAAACCGATGTCAACGAGCTAATCATTACAGCTCAGATGAGATAGACCGAGATGAAACGTAACGTTTACCAAGTTTTGTTACTGCACTGTAGCTGAAAGCCGAATACTAAATGAGAAAATACTGAGATACATTTTAAGCTTCAGTGAAAATGAACAAAGTGGTTCAAATCTGAAAGAACAAAACGCTTCGCAGCGCTCACGTACCCACAGCGAAATAAAAATGGTTATAGCAAATGACGTAATTATTTATAATTTAATAGTTACGAGATGTTCTAAAAAAAGTACCTTCAACTCTAATATGTAAATAATGTTCAAGGCAAGAGTTAAGGCCGGAGTCTGGAAAACAGATGGTAAATATCTTACTCGACGCTGCATCTTGGGAGTACCTCACGGACAGAAGGCCGAAACTAGGGATACCATTCGTTAAAAACCAAAAACTAGGACACTTAATAATATTTAAGTGGCGGGCTGGTAGGAGGGTGTAGAAGAAAATATTTGTAACCCGTCACGCAAAACAAAAAGAAGTGTAATTTATTAATATATCTAGAACGGGGTAACACAAGTAAAAAGACATGCAGAAGAGGAAATAATAATAATAATAATAATAACACTGAAACTCAGGCACTCACATCACCTACTGTCTTTGCTTGAAATATCCTTTCCTCAAACTTCACAGTCTCAGTTGAGGCTCTATATCACTAATCTACATATCTTCCTGGCCATCGCCTTCAAATCCCTGTCAGTGGACTGATCATGGCTGTCCCGCTCCGACATACGACGTTTCCTCCCACCGTCGGGGAGTCAAAATGCTCGCATGTTTCGTCAGACATGTTACTTTTATAACTGGGAAAACGCGGGAAATCTGATGTCCCTAACCGAATTTTGAAAGACACCGGACCGCAGCTATTTAAAACCCACAAACCCAGAAATGTTTCGAGAAAACGTGGATGAATACGATCCCCAGGCAAAATGGTAAATTTTCGAATCATCGGGCTACGTACCATCAAAAAATCGGACGTCTTATAAAAATATAAATTGGGAACGACTTCAGTTCACCGTTCTAACTCACTTTCTGAAGTTTGCTGGTTCGCACCAATCTTAATAATAATTACTCCATTCATTACAGTAACTGTTGTATCAATTCCTGCATAAATCACTGTAAAAAAAAAGATCATAGTTCCATTTTCTTCTATTACATCAAACCAAACGGCTACCTTCCCACAGCGGTGAGGAAACCATTTGGTGCCGCGTTTGCACGTTTGGCGTGATCGGACTTCATTCTTTCGACGAGAAGACCCAGGCCGTTACCGTCAGTTCCGATCGCTACTCTTTTGCGCCGCAACACAAAATCTCTACAAAAATACGAAAAATGGAGCAAAGGATGAGAAGTTTAAGGTTTAAACAGGATGATGAAAATTCCCCCACGGCAATCTAAAGCACGACTTTCCTTGAAGGAATTTTTCCGTGACGCTTAATTTCACAACTGGGAGACATTTCTTGGCCATCAGGTTCTCCGGAATTTTTAAAAGACCCATACATTCTTCCTGATAAGGTGTCTCGAATCTATGTATGACACTCACTCCCAGCAGCACCCAAGAACTGAAAGTACGCCTTACAGGGAGAAATGGAACAATTAATAGTGCTTTATTGCAACATAGTTTGCAGAACTTCTGAAGGCGACAACACCTCAGCAGTGTATCAAACGTCATGGCTGTCAGCTGGAACAAGCAATTCCCAAGATGTAAGAAGGTAAAGGTAAATCAGTCCCGTTACAGGCCTGGAGTGGCCCAGAGGGTTCCAGGACGTTAATGTTCCCAGATTACATAACAACGGCACAGGATGGTGGTATGGTTGTCAGCCTTAAGCACCGGCCGCCTTTATCCCAGGAAATGCTCCTGGTACTCATTTCTGTTAGAGGCTGAGCCGACCCCAGGGTCATAGTGCGATCGGAAGAAGTATGTCAATGAAAAATTCCAATGACACCACCTGGAAACGAACCAGCGACATTCCGATTTGTAGCACAGCACCTTAACCACTGTGCCACCGCGGTAATTCCCAAGATGTAAGGTATGTATAATGAACTGCAAATAACTACGCTTCTTATTTCTTACGACATTTCTCTGCATTTATTGACCGATCTGCCAGAGATGTCTACCGAAAAGTCACATCTTCACCTCCTAACTTATCTTTGCACTGAAAAATGGCGTTGTCCGACCAAATGCCGTAAATATATGCCTCTTTCGCTATTCGCTTGGCTTAGCTGTATATATTTCTATATGACTGGGCTACTGCGTAGGGCAGAACAGTAGAGTGACACAGCCCCTGTATGTGAACCACGACCTTCCAGTGAGATTCAGGATTTAATTGTGTGTTGGGGAGAGAAAAATGTATGGTCATTAGTTAGCTCCTCCACAGCTGGTGGATCAATTAAATGGATGATGGGCGATGTAGTTTGGATTGATTGCTGAATGTTGCGTGCGGTTTTGAGTTGCTGTGCCAGCCGCTCCCTGCCCGAAAAGCCTACACTATAGCTTCTGCCAGGAGTACCGTACCAGCCACGTGTTGCAGGTAACATAAATAAATCGTAGAGTATAACCACTTGCGTGCATTCTTGTCAAATATAAAACATGCCGCCGAACCACTTCTTTTTACCACAGAGCAGGTTTATAGAGAACAAATAATTCGTTTCCGAAAATGTTTCTGGTAGACTGAGAAGTAAATTTGTTTTTATGTTTTGAATGATTCATATCGAAAAATACAGAAATCGGTTCTTACAGTTCTGCTAAATAGAAACACCTTAACACAATGGTGGTCTAACTTTTGACTCAAATTCTTATAATTAAACCAACTAGATGCACTAATTTCTCAAATTTATTTTTGTAATAAAATTCTACATGTTTCGGGCAGTTCCTCTGTCCATCAACAGGAGTTTTTCACTGTACGCGCAGCAATGGTATATGTCAACAAATCTGTATTGCTGTGCGTACAGTGAAAAACTCCTGATGATGGGCAGAGGAACTGTCCGAAACATGTAGAATTTTATTCCAAAAATAAATTTGAGAAATCAGTGCATCTAGTTGGTTTTATTATAAGAATTTATCACGATGCACGGTCACCCGAACTTCAAATATTAAAGCAATTTTTTTTTTGCGATCATAGAATGGCTTGCTTCATGCAACTATTATCGCCCTTGAAACATTTCTAAATACACAACGATGTGTCAGTCAAACACAACAAAATTTTATTTTATTATGTTTATTATTGTATAAAATAAAATTTTGTTGTGTTTGACTGACACATCATTGTACATTTATATATGTGTTAAACACTTCGGGATGGCCAACATTAAACCCTTGAAACAGCAATTTATCGCAACCTACCGACACAAAAAAAAAAAAAACTTGACCGACCTTCAATAGACCAACATGTAAGCATGTTATGTTTTTACAAAATTATAAGGACAAGCAATTCTTTTTGTGCACACAACATTTTGACAGAAGCTGTGTTTCTAACCCACCTGTCCAGTAATGCAGGAATCTCAGCCTGATGAAATGTGTTGGTTATGACAAACTACCTGTTCACGAGCGACATGTAACCTGTACATATATACAACTCCGTCAGATAATTTCACGAGTAACAGGGCGCACAGCTTCCATTCAGGTCGGTAGACATTTCTTGCCAGCCCTACAGGAGCCCTGTATCTCCGCGTCATGATATCTAGTAATCACACGTTCGAAGAAATTGTAATATATCTACAATGATTTAAACAGTGTATTGATCTAAGTCTGAAAAAAAAACTGGGTTTCACTTCTTGGCGAGGCACGGACTCCTACTTTTGGTCATGATAAAGGTAAAAGTAAAGCAAAGGTAAAGCTGTCACTGCTCACATCATGAAGGTGCACAGGGGAGCAGAAGTATAGTTCGTCTTCTTGTTTACTTCAGCATTAGATGAAGGTAAGTGGTTAACTTCAGCCCCAGTCGCTTTACCCCTAGGGAAACAGCCCCAGGTGCCAATTAAATAAATGTCTGAGTGGGCCTCAGTAACGGTTGCGACAATTTGGAGAAGAGAATTAAATTTAAATTCTGTACATCCTCTTCAAAGGTATTACGGGAACTTTGAATGGCTGAGGTGAAACTTTCTCCCTTCCACCCATTCCCTGGTGTTCTAATTTTATTAAATGTATCGCAGAATCACGTGTTCAGATTATAGCATAACATAGGATTATCGCAAAACCTTTCTCAACAAATCTGGTTTTTATTATACAAACACTTCGATTTCAAACTAACCGCACATATTTAGTTTTGTCTGTACATGTTTCGGTTACAAAACGTAGCCATCCTCAGGGAACTGCGGTACCCGAGAACATACGCAGCGTATTCTCTAAACTGTCAGTCGTAAATGGTAAACTAACACGTACTGTCATACCACAAATTTGACGTTCATAGAGCCGTGCATCGTAATATATTTCTATAGTAAAACCAACTAGATGCACCAGTGTCTCAAATTTATCTTATTTGGAGTAACACTCTACATGTTTCGGATGGTTTTTCCGTCCGAAACACGTAGAGTGTTATTCCAAATAAGATAAATTTGAGACAATGGTGCATCCAGCTGGTTGTACTATACAAATATAGTCATACCACAATTGGGGTACAACATGTGGTATTATTAAAATGTATTCAAATTATAATACATGTCGTACATTAGAATTACGAAAACGTTGCATCCACGTATCTTGTAATGAGTACTTTTTCTTCAGTTTTTCCTCCATTCATCTTGCCATGGAAGAACTTTCTTCACTTTTCATAACACCAAACATTGTCACCTAACCGTGGAATGGCATTATGTGTGTAGTTTACCATTTACAAGTGACAAGCTGCACATGTTCCCGAGTACTCTAGCTCCCTGAGGACCCGAATCATGTGCAGGTAGAAATAAATATTGCGCCACTGGTTGCAAATTAATTTCTTTGTATAAGATAACTCCTTGTCATTACTTCCCACATCACAATGTACAGACCATAACATTATTTCCCCATGCTGTCTAGGTACAAACACATTTCCAGAATTTTTCTAATAAGTACATTTTTTTATAAATCTGCTCAGTTATTTGTATATATGATTTCGATCCCGACAGAATGCCTGCATTGTGGAATTTATATTTCAGATCCAAATTTTTGCATAGCCATCACATCATTTCAGTCATAATAGTGTATGTGCGTGTGTGTGTGTGTGCGCGCGCGCGCGCGCCCTTAGAAAAAAATAACACTTCCCTTCCTCGGTATCATACGAAATCAGGGCAACGCCTGTAAATGTAACTCTGTTTTATGCATGTTGACTTGATTCACTTGTCTTCATTTTATAAAACTCAGCTCTGTCAACACAAAATACATTAAAATTCACTGGTTACTGTATGTACCACCTGCTTGAACATTTAAAATCTCTGCATTTTGTCCACGGAGTGTGTTTATGGTTGTCGGATTATTTCCAAAATAAACAATCCTTGCTATTTAAACAGCGTTAAGCGATTGATACGAAATCCACTGTGGAAATATGGCTACTCACGACATTCTGAAGAGCATGTCAGTGGCTATTCTGTATTTGCGGACCAAATCTCCCAACACCCGCTGCAACATTTGATCAATTTGTAACTGAGACGAATAAATATCTGAGAATTCAGAACTTCTGGAATATAACGCTGTGCTTGTTTTCCGAAGTTTGTTTATAACAATTTCTTTTGAAGTTGTAACGGGTTTTGTGATTAAATACTTTAATTCCACCTCGTTGCGCCATTTGCCCTCCTCCTCCTCGACTCCTAGCTGGACTGTGCTCCGTGAACTTCCACATTCTGCCTCCAGAGGGCAGAGGCTACAACGTGTCTATGTAAACTCCAAGTGGCAAGAACATGAACTACATTATTACATCTCCATTGCCCCACGAAATGACGTAACCTCTTCAAAAATGCACTCTACCCTAACCCCGAACGGGAAAGGTGTTCGGACAGGTCAATTCTAAACCTTTCTCGAAAATTAACTCAAAATCTCACGATGACTTGTTCAGTTCATTTGTAGCAACTTCAACTATTCCAGTAAATGTAACAATTCTAGATACAATTCAGAGCCCTTTTCTCACCGCGCTACCGACGCTTACCTTGAAATACGAAGTTCAAAATGCACTGACAACTAGTAATACCGTCAAAATTATATGACATTTTACAATACAATAAACAGTTAATATATGACATACTCTCATTATTTCTTACGCCAGAAACAATTAACAAAACAGAAATTCAATGTATTGGGGCTGGGTTTTTCGGTTACAACAATTATGTTAGGTTTCGTTAAATGTACATAATGTCAGAATTCGAAACCCCTTTCAATCACTACCTGCTTGCTCCCAAGAGTGCACGAAGGATTCTTTCGTTCGGCGTTTCACTCTTCTATTGAATCCACGTAAACGACAGCCTCGTCTTTCCATTACTACAAAAAAAACGGTGGTCTCCTTAAATGGGAAAAACCTTAAGTCCTACGAATACATCAGCGAGCAGAGATAACGTGGATATAAGGACTTACATTACTGCCTCAAACTCAAGTACAATGTGTAGTCAGTACGATAAACGGGGCCTTAACCCAAAACGGCGTTCCTTTAATTTACGTAATCGGCAACTCAGAACCCCGAATTTTTGTTTCAATGCTCCCATACCCCTTCCTCCCTTATGGACCTTCAATGATTTCTTCTTCTTGCAGCCTCACAACGAATTAGCATTATTCACGCTAATGCACTTTTCCTCACAACTTATTCGTCAGCATCACGCCAAACAGAACTTAAGAGATTTCCTTTGTAAATGACCTTTAAAAAAGGACATCCTCTCGCCTGCTACGGCTCGGACATGTGCACTGGCCCTCCCTCCCTGCTGTAATTGACTCACCTGATCCAGCTACTAGTGGTCAAATGCAATAGTTGCTAAAACAGATAACTGAAGGAAACTTGATCCATTTCCCTTGCCGCAAAAGTATTTCACAAAAAAAAAAATACGTGGCACAGTTCCTCATAAAATATGTGGTGAGAAATTAAGATTTATTGTAGAGGGGATTCAGAAACTTTGGAAAATACTCGTAAGGCACTCGCTTGCTACGAAACACACTTCCCTTTGAAAGATAAGAAGCATCTCAAATTCATCTGCTTTAACCCAGTGATATGCAGTTACGATGAAGCGACAGCAGGCCTCCGTGCAGGTGAAATGTTACAAATGCCACTCAGAGTCAGACTTCCCTCAAATTGGCTTGCAGCAAAAGCACTGACTGCTATCGGATACAAACGCGGTAAAGAATGATATCTGTCAATCAAAAATTTAACAAGAAATGTACGATGGCCATTTTCAACAGTTTTTCCATAAATCTATCATGAACATTCCAACTTCATTAACATTCTAGCTGCTAACGTTTAGGCACAATACTCTCTTGTCTACTGTCAACACAGTTTGTGACGTGCACATTATAGTAAGTTCTTGAATGCATAAGACTTTATATTTCAGTGCCGTCCAAAATAAACATAGAAATCTCTAGTTCATATACGATTATCTTGTCAATGTTCAGTTACAGAAAATAATCCTTTACTTCAAAGGCTCCCCTTACCTTAAAACGAATTCACTCTTATATTAGTCAGTTGTTAATTTGCTAATTTTTGAGCAGTCAGTTTTACCAGATGTTTTCAAACCCTTCTGGAGAATTTTTATACTACATTGAACCCTTTAAAATTTGGTACTAAGCACGATCAAAAACAAGACAGGCAATGTGCGTATAACCTAACATTGAGGCGCGCTGGCGTAGCCACTGTTGTCTTGGAAAAGTAACAAGTATTACATAATCTGAGTGCGTGTAGCCTTACTTGTCCAGCATGCAAAGCACATGGTACGTATCGTCTGTCATCTTCGGCCTGTGTGTCTGTACCACATTTTCCCACGTTACCTTGCAAACGGCACGATTGTCGGAAATAATTTATTGAATATACTCGTATAACGTGTGTTTTGGTTTTCTCGGCAAATTTTGTCTGACATGTTTCTCATTCTATGAATAACTCAGTGAGATGTCATAAATGTACATTGGTCTTCATGTAAAGTACCACTTATTCTTGTCAGATTTTAATGAAAGTTGAATTTGAATGATTTTTCGAAAAATACTCAGAAGAACATTTCATGAAAATCCCTCCAGTGGGAGCCGAAATGTTATATGCGGGCGAGCGGACGGACAGACAGACATGGCGAAGCTTTTCGCAATTTCGCGAATGCGCCTAAAAGGACAAATGTGTTCTGTAGGCTGAATGCGTGATTTCTTATTGTTGAACCTGGTGGTATATGAAGTAGCCATTATGATTTAACGGTTTATTAAACGCCCGGCAAATAAAAAAATAATATGTGGGTAATTTTACAGTTTTCAGTTAAATATAGACCCTATATGACCCACTGCTTCTTCACTTACCCGCAGCTCGCTATTACACACATGCTGCTGACCCCTGGTTTAAATAACATACAAAAGTTCAGTTCTTGCCCCTTAGAACTCACACTCCTTCTCCACTAGACATACAAATAACTTTGGCCTAAGGCTCTTCAGAGCAACAATCGGTAAGCAGTGTGAGACAAATACATGTGGTAAAAACGCACAGCTTTTTAACGTCAAAGCGGGTGTGATACACGTAACGTGTAAAGTTGAATCTCGAGGCCACCATACTGGCTAACAGTGAAATTTAATGGCAGGAAAGAATGTATACAGCCGTTGAAGACAGTGGTCAACCCCAAATCCAAGCACCTCGAGGTGCCCCTTTTGACAACATTCCTCAGGTATGCCCAGACATCGTTATTGCGAATAGATCAAAGACTCTGAAGATGCTAGACAAAACAAACGCTAATGTCAACCCATATCAAACAACCATAATTGCCACAACTACCCATCCCCACCCAGCGCAGATCTTAAGAATAAGCAGTGCTATACCTCCACTTCCAATTTGAGCCTCTTACGGCAGGTTATATGGCGAACGTTACGTTTATTGGAATGATTTCTGCTTGATATACTCTACTTTCTACCAGAATATGTTCTACTTTCTACTAGAAGAAACTCTTAGTTTCAACTGTAACAAACCCGATTCCCACAAAAATAAACAAACGCTGTAATTTTAAAGCATTTCGTTGATCTGATGTCGCATATTGGACTGTGGGGTACAGGCAGTAAGGTTAACACGAACCTCATGGTAACTTCATTAAAACTGGGCCGGGTAGAATGTGGTAACGCTCACTGGGGAGGTAGTGGGTTCAAACCTCGACCTCAAACTACCCTCTTCAAGTCTCTTTGTAATTTTCTCAGCTTAAAACATTAATATCTTAATAAATGCCAGTACCATCTTCCTATCAACCATTCTACAGAATATTAGTACTTGATACAGTGCTGTAAAATGTGTGAATAAACGTCATGTCTTTAATATCGTAAATGTAAGTTCATATTCGCAACACAGCATGGAATACGGCTTCCGTAACTCTTTGTACGTATACAGAAATTAGAATTTTGTAAAAGCTGGTACATGGTATATGACACGCGCTATATTTATCCTTGCTGAAGGTTTTGGAGAATGTGTTTTGTACTTTAGACACCTTCCGAGGCTAGTCTGTACATCCAAGTGCACAGCCTCTATCCAAACGCTGATGTATTATTTGTATCATTGCGCCACAAAACTTTTACATGCACTCCGTACTTACAACCGAGTTAACATATGTTTATCGCCATAATTTAACTCATCAACTAGGAATCCTGGCAATAGAAACATGACAAGTCACTTAAAATGTATATACTTTGTTGAAACACCAAAAAATCACCACAAATAAACAGAAAACACTGTTACAACTTCCACCGCCTTCCCTCGCATTTCCTTCTGTTCAGCCATGATTGCTCCACTACGTCACACCGGTTGGGGGGTGGAAAAACGGCCAATTGACGTTACTTACAACTTGTCCTATGTTGCTGGTGGAAGGGGTAAAGAGCCTGAGTACCGTGTATCGCCCGGCGCTGCTCCATCGTCAACATATATTGGCCTATGCGATGAATCACTTCGAGATATATAGTCCGGCTCACATTTCAGCCATTTATCAAGTTAATTCAATGGCTTCATTTTTGTACAGAATCATTTTTTCTGTCAAATATCGTTTGTTATTGCCTGCTACCCATGAGTCGACAAAGTTAAAACGATAAGCGAGCCGACAGGATCCGACAAGTCGCATTCTGCATTTAAGGTCCCTACACATAGCCGGAGACTCCCAATATGGCGGTGACCCCAAACTGACACAAAAAAAATGATCTCGTGAAAAAAATGCCGAATGAAGTAATTGCTTATGTAATTATTACTAAAAGGTTAAGGTCACTGCACGACATGCCTATGCAGGCAGAGACGGCAGGAAAAGGTGTAGCGCAGACCCATTCATAAACCGGCACTAGAAAGAGGTGGGTGGTCAGCACCACGCTCCGGCCGCTTTACCTCCAGTAAAGACTCGGTACCATTGCACGAAATAATACCTTCTTCTACAGCAATGTGACTTACAGACTCTTACAACTGCGTAATTCGGATTCATAAATACACCATATACCTTCGTTTGAGAAGGAAACGTCGTTAAATATTGTTTAAGAGCCATCTGCTTCAGCATTTACTGATATAACAGAAAGGGGCACGTAAGAGAGGACTTACAGACAAATAAGGGAGAACTGTAACTTTGCGTGTGTGGGTTATTTTACGACGCTGTCCGTAAGTGGGACTATGCAGCACAGAAGGGTAGATGACTGACAAATGAAGAACTTGAAAGGTTTTCAAACGCATGTGGCCTCTGCGATGTATCCCCCCAGCGCTTTCCCGGATGAACTGAGAGAAAAAAAAACGAAGTCCAAATAAACGCCGTTAACTTCTCTGTTCACACTTAATATAATTTCCCCGCAAAAGACATCTCTAACTTCAAGAGAAGCGGAAATACAAAGCATCCTTATTTTGACACTGTATCTCAGAACAAATACTGTATTTAATTAAGCAGCCGAAACTGAAGAGGTCGTCAGCTTTAAATGATTTCCATCTCAGTAGGATTTATCACTTAGTGTGTCTGAGACTGAACCGAGATTACAAATTCTGTGACGAAAATCGGGCCGCCAAGTGACAGTGAAGGTGACATTAGTGTACATATAATTATTCCCTTCTTTACACTATCAATTTATAGAAACCTTTCGTCTTGTGTACGTGTGTCTGTGCATATGATCTTCCTTGCCACAATTACAAAGAGCATTATTCTTCACCAATTTTCGCGAAACCACACGTCACCCCATACTGATGGTCTACAGTTCTTTTAACTAAAATGCATTCCGCAATGGCGCCCTTTCCACAAATACCATCTGCAGGAGACCGCAAGACCATTTCGTATTCTTCGGAATCGCGTCACTTCAGGCAAGCGCACTCCCTGCACATTTCCGAACCCACGATTCGGAAACTAAATAAACATGCTAAAATAAAATTTCGGAAACTTGTGTTCCAACCGTAAAAACAAAAGCAACTCCATGGATTGCTGTCTTTATCAAATTCAAGGAAACTCTAAACTTTATATTCGTGGTTCCGTGCATCGTAATTCTAGGGTGAAGAAATCCAACGAGATACAACAGTATGCAGATATTTATTTACTCTTAAATTACACTTCATGTTTCGGCGTCCACCGCGCCCATTCCTGACGATGGGCGCGATGGACGCCCGAAACACGTAGAGTAATTTAGCAGTAAATAAATATTTGCATACTACTGCATCTCGTTGGATTTCTTCAACCTCAAGGAAACTCGTTATAATTACATTGCATGGCTTTTATTTAGCGACAAAATTAAATAAATAAATTACAGATGAAACATACATATCATTCCCTGAATGCACTGATGGTACAATCCAAAAATTGTCCATTTGGAGTTCATACTAAGTTTGAGCTCAAAAATATAAAAACTATGCCCCACAAGAATGGCATCTGGCATGGTATGTTTCGACAAAGAAGTGTGCCGATATTGTCAAATGTAACTGCTACATTTTTCAGCTCAAACATAGCAATAACTCCAAATGGAAATTTTTGTATTGTGCCACTGTTGCATTCAGTGAGCGATCTGACCTTTGCAGCAGTGCATGAGGAACAATTTTACGTGGATCCCAGTGTATATGGCCTATATCTTTTACCACTTCCCGTCGGTACCTTATTGCATAGTACTGGGCTGAATCAGCGACCCGCCTACACCCGACCTGTCGCACAATTGCATCTGGTATCTCTCTACGGTACATGCGCTAAATAAAGTTCATCACAGCACAGTCGTAGTAAATTCAGACGAACGGTTTCCTTATGCGCGAATTTCAAACACCAAAAATTTAAAAAAACTGTGAAAATATTTCTAGTAACTGGTCAAATTTCATACAGAAAGAAAACAAGCAAAAAATACGTGCTCTCTGAGCAAAAACTAGACTCGATTCCAGACATCTAGGAAACTGTTGCTTCGATTTCCACAGCGAACGGGCGTGGCTGCTTAATCAGCACAATCTGCAACAAAATGGCTCCACTGATATCCATAAAATAAAACTGCGATTCGGGAACTCTGCGACATACGTACATCGTGAAGCAAGACTGAATTTTGGGAACTAGCACATTCATGCGGTGAATTATGGACAAACAGGCCCCACACTATATCAATAATTGTCCAACGAAATGCAACACAATGCAGTCTATTTATTTACTCGACATGTTTCGGGTGTCAACCACACCCATCATCAGGAGTTCACAAAACTGTAACTACAGCCTCCGGTACTGTGCAGCTACCTCCCTCCAACGTGGCCAAGTTAACGTGGCCACGGAGGGAGGTAGCTGCACAAAAAATATGACCAGTACCGGAGGCTGTAGTTACAGTTTTATGTACTCCTGATGATGGGAGTGTTTGACACCCGAAACATGTAGAATGGACTTACAGAATAATAAATAGACTGCTTTGTGTTGCATCTCGTTGGACAATTATTAATACAGATCAGCGATGCACGGAACCATAAACATAAAAGATCCCACACTATTTATGTTTAGCCACAAAGCTTGATTTAGTATCAGTGGAAATATAAACTCTCAGGAAATTAGGTGCATCATAATTTCAGTGCGTTATTGATATCTATCCGTCTTTTATAACCCGATTTTCTTCAGCCATATTTTGTTTAGATACCCTCAAGACGGAGCAATATGTTACTGCGAAAAGTTGTAAGGCATCTACCAGACAACACGGTGCCATTACCCAGAACACCACAATACGAAACCTTACCGCGTGGAAACCTCAAATCTATCTTGAATAAAAGCTGGCTGGTACGGGTAGTAAATAAACTGTCTCTGGCTTGGTATAATACTGACGACTTTCGGCAGGCGTCGCACTCTATGGAATGCAAATTGTATGAGTGTAACACAACAAAAACAACGATCTTTTCAAACAATCTTTTCACTCCAAACGAAAGCTGGAGTAGTGCCTGAAATAGTCCACGACCGTTTCCTTCCATATCCTTTCCAATTCAGCATTCATGATCCTAAAATCTGAAGCTACACAGTTCAAGCCACAGTCATCGTCGATAAATAAACAACAAACAAGCATATGTGGAAATAAACAATACGCAGGCTGTACAAACCTTAACAGTGCCAATATTTACGAATTCGGAAGATTCAGTGGCCCACTTCTTTCTCTGAGCAGTAAGACACTTCACTGGAAGAACACTTTCATTGGCTCAAGCGAGTATTATTAATTGTTAAGTACAACTCCTTGTAACACAGAAAATTTCATTTTATATATATATGTGTAAACGAAAATCAAATCTACAAGGGTGGATTCAATAACCTCATAATTTGAAAATGAGCAATACTCTTCGCCATCTTCAGCGACAAGTGTCTCAAGTCTCACTTCCTTCTTCTCGAAGCGCGCACGTCATGTTGAACAAAAATGTATATACAGCTAGCTGCAGGAATGAACAGGATACAGTATGCAGAAATGGCGGCGTCAATGATCGCTATGCAGCAACAATGTCCTCCACTCTATGGCTAGCAGTCTCGCGATTAAAAACACACTACACAACACAGAATGTTAAGGTACACTTACTGCACAGGTCGCTGAATCTACGAGCTGGTTACCCTTTAAGCTGGTCTTCCTGTATAAAACAATTCAAAAGGATAATGATGAAAGATATTACGTTTCCAAAATCCAATCACTCTACTGTGTACAGTTACTGTGCAAGTTTATTTACAGTTATTTCTAGTACTTGGCATCTGTGAATTTAATGTTTTTGGCTAGCCTAAGGCATTTAGTTTACATTTTGACAATAAATTCTTTGTGATACTACCCGTCCGACTTTTTACCTTTCGGCCGCCATGGATCTGAAATCGGTTGTTCAAGTCGGCATAGCTGAACGTTCAATATGTCTCAGAGAATGTACAAATATTGGTTTTAACTTGTTACAGAGAGCAAGACAAAAAATCATGGTCGGAGTTGAAGACGGTAACAAATGTCCGAATGGATATAATAAACGCAAGAGAGCCTGACGGATAAAATATGCAGTAACTAAGGATGAAATGGCCTTTCTCTACTTTCGCAACAAAAATCAATGAATCAAAACATAGAATGGGATGAAAAATGGGATGTCTTTTTACCACTCAACGTTTCGCATTGCAGCCATACTTGTAGACGTTGCTACACACAAAATATGTGATAATATGAGCTGTCTAAATGTTTAATTTATACCAAAAGCTACAAATATGGCGACAATGCAAAACTGTAGTTTCAAACGCATGTTTTGCGCCATACAGTTTATGAATAATTTTACATCATATCAACAATGGAAGCACCAATATATTTGGGGTTATAAAATCGGACATGAATATCTAATAAAGAACTGAAGACAAGTGTCATTAGTTTAATGCAACTTCAAAAACATATTTACTATACACTAGTTTCATCCCTAGCTACAGTACACTGCTACATGTTTCTCCGACATATTGTAGCCATCAACAGAGAGCAATGACATTATAAAGACACACGCAGCAGCGTATCATGTGTCAGTAAATGGCAAAAATAGACATATCAGCATTATACAAGAGCCAATTTATGTACAGTATTACTAAAAATAATATTGATTAAAGTAAGAGTGAAGTGCTTTGAATTGTATCATTCCCGTTGTGTGAGTGAAAACTGGAGAGAGTTTGTAGTCAAACACAACTATGTCAATTGAGATGTTTTAATGACTGTAACTAGAAAAACTACATGTTTCGACACTTATTGGCCATCGTCAGGTTTTCTTCAAGACCATAGTAGGACCATAAGTTCTCTTGAAGACAACCTGACGATAGCCAGTAAGTGTTGAAACATGTAGTTTTTCTAGTTACAGTCATTAAAACATCTTAATTGACATAGTTATGTTTGACTACATACCCTCCCCACAAGTGAAGTGCTGTACATCAATTGACTGTTGCATAATGCTTATATACACACACACACACACGCACAATTCAATTCCAAAAACACAATAGACTGACAATACAACAATTTGGCATTACCTGCTTTATTACATGGATGCGAAAGTTGTGCAATTAGGGAACAGGACAAATCCAGGAGAGCGTTGGCGGAAATGAAATTTATGAGTATAATGGCAAAATACACATGGAAAGATTATTAAACCAATAAATATATTTTATCAGAACTTAAAATTAGCCCAGTTGCAAAGAAAATTCAAAATTACAGAAATAAATGGATACAACATATTTGGTGAATGGACAGAGACAAACTATCACATTAGCTATGCAATATCGACAATGTGGGAAATGAAATCAAGGGCGAGCCATCAAAAGATGTCTAGACCGTCTATGGAACTGGACCAGGTCAAGAGGCGTAAAACTCTGCAAGCTATATGATAGTGATGATTTACAATTTACTGACATAAGATACGTTGCTTGTGTCTTTATAACATTATAGCTCCCCGATTATGGCTAAAGTAGGTAGCCGAAACATGTAGCAGCGCAATAATTAAGCTTTGTGCAGTAGTTGGAAATAAAACTTGTGTGTTGAATACAGTAGAATACAAGTGTATGGAATATTGTCAACATTAAACACATTTATTGTATTAATTCTATTGTGCAAAGGGCAAAATTTGTACTTGGGGGAACACATGCACCGCTCGTCTTGCAACTCTGGGTACCTCCAAACATCATTTACAAAACATCTCTATCTTCTTAAAATATGGCATCGGTCCCCAGAATCTCTCAACACACGACACCCTTATAAGCAAACACACACAATCTCGATCGCGTTCGGAATGGTCCAAACTCCAACAATCAAATCTGACTCGACCGAGTTTTGAAGGTACAAATTCGTCGCGCAATGATATTCCGTCAGTGCAAAGTTTTCCCCCCAAGTATGGAGTTAAATGTTTCAAGCTATCTACTGTTTTCTTGTTTGGGTATATGCATGTATAAATACAACATGTCAGTCGATAACACAACACTTTATTTTTATACAAAAATAGTATATTTTGTCAAAGCGACATGTTTCGACTTTATATTGTCATCCTCAGGCCCTCCAAGAAGACAGATCCAAGAGTTGTTTATGTTTCATTGCATTGTGGGATCCCAAATGCTTACAAGTTTTTGTTAGAGAAGTGTAAAATACATTTTAAAAACTTGTAAGCATAAGATCGAAACATGTCACCCTGACAAAATATACTATTTTTGTATACAAATAAACTGTTTTGTTATCGACTGGCGTGTTGCATTTTTATGTTATAACACTTCGGGATGGAAAACATAAAAAAGTATATGCATGTTCATATATAATGTCACTATGACCAGTATATAACTTCCATTTTGGGGCGGTTTACTTACACTTTGTATACAGTCGTTTGTTTAAATGGAACAGGACCCGAGCAAGGGTAAAATAAATGTTTTATTCATCGCAGCACGTAGGTCCCAGCCTTGATAGATCACATTTATTACGTTTATTGGGATATCATTCCAATTAAGCTATATAATTCGATCTTCCATAGTTAGTGTTTAACAGCAGATTTTGCTCGCCTAGAAGGAAGTGCCGACGGCATTTTCATGAGATATTCTATCGTAAATAAGGATGGTTTGCTGGCACTGAAATGATCGCCATCGGTGGCTGTGGCTGATGGCACATCGGGATCCTCTTCCTGCTTACTGCCTGATGAGTCTTCACACAGCTGCTGCTGATTCTTTGGGCTCCTTGCACTTACTTCATCCACAGGGATCACCGACGAGCTATCGACGCGGCATTCCTTAACATCAGCCTCAGCACTGCTGGCTAACTGTGAGACATAACAACAAAATTTTATTACTTTTCACGTGGAATACATTACACAAAACTCACAGCGCAGGTAATGCGTTTTTATACTAGAATGACGGTCATTACCGACCATTATGTTTTCCGTGGTTTGCATCACAGATTTTTTTTTCAGCAACTGTCTGGAAGGGCCAAGGGCAGCAGGTGCCAAAACGTAGGTAATAACTCTCAAAACAAACTGCCTACTCGTTACACGTAAAATGGCGAAACAACAGAGAGGAAATTGGGTACCGTCCCAGGCGCTGGAAAAATTTTTTTCCACGTGCCCACAGGACCCACAACTACTGCGGTCTCATCCAGCCTCCTACCCAGCGCACACCGGTGGTAAAGAGGCCGGGCCGCCAAACTGGCCATTCATCTCCAACTGGTTTCAAGGTTCAGAATGTATATTAATATTTTCAGTCACACACAACATGTTGTTGTATAATCGTATTGTACTTGGCGACTGGTTTCGGGCCTTAATGTGGGCCACCATCAGACCACTATATAAGAACGCGAAAAATATATGCAGTACCGACGTAGGCTACCATACGGTTGAACAGCTTATCCTGTTACATTAAAAATACATTATAAACGTATATAAAGTGTATAGGGGTGTGGTCTAATTACAAATGGTCCAAGGATGTTTAAAAATATGTATAATTATTAATATTATATTAAAAATTGGGACCGCGGTAGCACAGTGGTTAAGGTGCTGTGCTACAAATCAGAAGGTCGCTATTTCGATTCCAGATGGTGTCACTGGAATTTTTTATTGACATTATCCTTCCGATCGCACTATGGCCCTAGGGTCGACTTAGCCTCTAACAGAAATGAGTACCAGGAGTATTTCTTGCAACTAAAAGCGGCCGGTGCTTAAGGCTGACAACCTTACCCCCATCCTGGGCCGTTGTCACGTAATCTGGGAACCTTAACTTCCAGGAACCCTCTGGGCACCTCAGGCCTGTACCGGGACTGATTTACCTATTATATTAAAAATATGCATTTTTTAAAATCTGACTTTCGACGTATATAAAACTAAACTCCGTGGCCTTAGTCCGCACGCGAACTATACCGACAGAGCGGCCGCCGCCGGTCGGCGAAGTTAGTGCCAACTTTTGCGGATAGAGGGGTGTCACGTGGTCAGCGCA
>Ga0131853_10004546_pt1 | contig 24867 bp, 19 predicted proteins | sample TergutLab28metaG_FD_92764 | JGI IMG/M metagenome (GOLD analysis project Ga0131853, IMG submission 92764) | Labiotermes labralis P1 segment gut microbial communities from Petit-Saut dam, French Guiana - Lab288 P1 (version 2) (version 2) | ecosystem: Host-associated > Arthropoda: Insects >...
ATTATAGATTCATGAGCATTTTCAACTCTTGCCCATTGCTCTTTAGGTACATCAACATGCTTACGAACCTTATAATTGGGCGTGGTGCGTTTACCTTGTTCCAATACACCAGTATAAATTTCATTAGTTAATATTCTGGACACGGCTTTAGCTTGCCACTTTGCAGAAGTGTTCAGCTTAAAGGTCGTCGAAAATCTATGACCTAGATAACGTTTATACTCCATAGGAGATAAAATGCCACTATCATTTAGTTTTTCAGCTATCCCAAGTGCAGACATGCCATCCAGTTTCCATATATAAATATCCCTCACAACATCCGCGGCAAAACCATCCACAACTAAGCGATTGCGGTTGTTTTCATCTTTCATGTAGCCGTAGACAGCAAATGCGCCAACAAAGTCGCCTTTCTTGCGTTTTATTTCTAAGTGACTTCTAACTTTAGTGCTGATATCAGCACAATAAGCATCATTCACCATATTTTTGAATGGCACAATGATGTTATTTGCATATCCCTGTTCTTTTGCGCTATCATATGAATCGTTCACGGCTATGAACCTAACCCCGGAGCGCGGAAACAGTACCTGAATGTACTTTCCGGCTTCTATGTAGTTACGTCCAAAGCGGCTAAAGTCCTTGACGATAACACAGTTGACAATCCCGGCTTTTATATCATCAATCATTTCTATAAAAGCCGGGCGGTTAAAATCAACCCCTGAATAACCATCATCAATCCGTATCTTGTGGACACAAACATCAGGCAGAGAGTTTACATAATCCAGTATCATAGCCTTTTGATTAACTATTGATTCTGATTCTTCTTTGTCGCCATCGTCTTTAGATAGGCGTAGATAAATGTCGGCGTAGTATGTGGGTTCGCGGCGCGTAGGTTCTTTAATAGCTCCCTGCTTCACGCTCTCGTTAATTGCCCCTTGCTCTACATTTCCTTGCATGTTTTTTTCTTGCATGACAAAACCTCCTCTAGTGCCCTTTCGGACACAGTACATGAATTGTGATTTTCTCAAAAAATCCACAATCAGGAGGGTTATTGAAGTTTGGTGTATTTAATTTACCACTCCTGTTACGTTGTTGCAAGGTTGCGACGGTGTTATATGATTTTAAGCCGGCAATCAATTTAAGTTGAAAGCCAGCAACTTAATTTAAGACGTTCTCATATACTTCATAAAACAATCATTTACAGTTGTATCAGTATCTGAAAATTTCATTTTAACAATCACTTTGCCGACTTTGATAAAGTATGGGTTTTTGGTTTGTTGTATATAAGCCGCCATGCGTTCGGCAACAGGCAGATTTATGTCTATAGTTATATCACAAGCTTCGGTGACACTATCGGGGTCAATGTTAAGTATATCTATATTTTGCATTTGTTTTATTGTCATTTGCCCTAAAGTCATGAACAGACCTCCCTTGTACAAAGGCGTTTACTTAGGATATGCCTTAGTAGCTTGTCAAGATTCCGATGAGGCTTTAAAAGGACGAGCTATTCCCACTCTGGGAATAGCTCGTCGATTGTATTATTACATAGTGTAACAGGTATATGAAACGTCATCATGACAGCGTGAAAACCGTCGAACCGTACTCATGCACCCAACTTCACAAAATACTCCTCACCCTTTACATTCAAATACATCAACTCCACATCAGCAATACTATCCGTAACATGACAATGCGGCAGTGCTTCCATTATAACATCACGATATGGACCATCCAGTGCCACTCTGCAATCAAGTATAGCAACAACACCAGCATCAGTTTCAATACGAATCAATCTGCCATGACCTTGTTTTGTCTTTATAAGCATTTCCGGCAGTATAACAAACTCTTTATACTCTGACATACTTGCATATAGAGTTTGCTCGTATTCGCTTATAGGGTCAGGCACCGCAAATGGCAGCTTTACTATGATAAGCATAGATAACGCATCACCGGGGATATCAATGCCCTCCCACATGGCACCTGATGCAAACAATATACCATTACCACTACTTTTAAACTTATCTATCTCACGTATACCGCCTTTATCCATGCGAAACATGGGATACGGCAATGCTCTTTCTTCTATATGCTCCCATACCATGTCCATGGCCTTATAGCTTGTGAACAATACAGCAGCGTGACCATGTGATGCACGAACAAGTTGCTCAACCTCGTTAGCAACCGCTAAAATGTAATTGCTATCACGCTGATTAGGAAATGGCATGTTTTCGCTTATGTATAGCATGGAGTTTTCGTAGTAGTTAAACGGAGAAGGCTTGCTTGTTTTAGATATGCGGTGTTTACTAACTCGAGCAATGCCGAGTGTTCGTTTGATGTGTGTGAAGTTGCCTACGGCATATGGTGTGCCTGATGTTGGCAGCGTATCAGATGCCGACAATATACCAGATGTTGATGCTGATAATGATAATGTACCTGATACTGATAACGTACCAGACGCCGATAGAGCGGCAGACTCTGGCGGTGTGCCTGATGTAAGTGGTGTACCAGATACTGATAATGAACCAGATGTTGACAAGGTACCAGAAGTAAGAATAATGGGTATGCCCTTACTCCAAAGGTCATCATACAATCTCTTTTCAAGGTCTTTAGGTATAGCACATAGGCAGCAATCTTGGTTTTCAATTTCAATCCAATTAATGAGCTTTTCATGCTGTACCAATATAGATACCTGCTTATGTACTTGCTGTAGCTCCCATAGCAGTTGTGCCCTACGACCTGCGCCGCTATTTGTGAGAGGCTCCGTATGCAGCAGTTCCATAAGCCTTTCTGATAAATCCCGGATGTTGCGAAGATTTCTTATGGAGTCAGCATCAATATCTACGGAGAAGCGTGTTTGTTCATCTTCTGCGGATTGCTCCTCAGTCCGAATCTTTACCCTATCCTCAAACCGCCTAAACAACCGACACCCTTGGTCTGCCAGCACCTTCGCAGCGTGATGGATTTCATCATGGGCCTGTTTATTTTTAAAGTTCAAGCTATGGGCCAAATCTTCAATCTGGATTATGTTTGATATAGATAGTTCTACACCATACATAGACCGCGCTGCCTGCAAAAACTTATGAGCTTCGTCAATGATAATCATTTGATAGTTGGGGATAAGGGGTCTTTGACCATTTGCGCGGCGCATAGTATCAGCTAGTAAGTAGTTATGATTACACACCTGTATATCAATATCCGAAGATGATGCCTGCTCCCTAAAACGAAGATAAGCACAGTTCTCTCGGTTAGGACAGTTTTTATCACAACGGTCTGCAACTGATATCCTACGTTTAACATAAGGGGTAAGTCCATCTACTTCTGCCAAGTCTATTGGTGCTGATGGCCTTAGCAGGCTTTCCAGAATTTCTCTTACATCAGGGTCACGCTCAAAGGGGATATGTGTACGCAATTTCTTTTCGCATACATAATGTTCACGGCCTTTGCGGATAACGGCAGTTAATGGTTGCTTTATGATTCCATGTTCCATAAGCATATGTGATAGCTTAGGTATAGCTTCTGTTACAATTGCCTTTTGTAGAGCTATGCTGGACGTTGCTATAACAATAGGCATATGTGCCATATCTACGTATGGAGAGCCTGTATGGAAGCTCATGTTCCAGTAGCCGTTTAGTCTTGCACGTTTAGCGATTATGGCCGGAATGAGATATGCAAAGGTCTTGCCTGTTCCGACGCCGGCTTCCGCCAGAGATATTAAACGACGGCTGGTTGCTTCGAGAATGTGATGGGATAGAGATAGCTGTTCCTTACGGACATTGTAGCCATGTTGGGGCAGCACTTCTTTAAATACGACATTAAGTATTTCACGGCATTTTTCAAGAGCTGCTTTCTCATCCAAGGGCCTATCTGCTTCAAAACGGCCAGCGCCGGCAACTTTAGATAGACATATTTTCTCTACCATAACATCCACTCCTGATGTGGTGAGGGGTGTAGAGCGGCGGCTGATAACTTCCCTATATCCTGTTTTTATGTTTACTGCTGTATAGATGTAGCTTTTGCCTGCATCACGTTCTATTAGGACGCAGCCGTAGGCAGTTAGTAGCGGAACGATGTCATCTGATTGATGGATTTTAGTTTTGTTGTTACCGTAATCGTAACTATTACCGGCATCCTTGTTATTGGCAGAACCTTTGTCGCTACCATGATAATTGATATGGTCGTTGCTGCCGTCTTTGCTAATGACAGAGCCATTACTGCGGCCTTTGCCTTTTGACAGTCGCAAGCCCTTGATATTCCGAGGTATGTTTCTTGATATTTCACGTTGGGTTCTAGTATTCATATATAAACTTCTTCTCATTTGTAATTTTGTTTTTGTGCAAGCACTTCAATAATGAAGCACTTCAATATTGCGAAGTTTAAGTATTTTATGTAACTTCAAGAATATTCTTGTTAGCTCAATTGTCAGACATTTTTTAACTTTGCCTATACTGCTCGTCGGCTCTGTGGTAAGGGCAAGGAAGGCTTAACATATTTGCTATAATGATTTGCACATTTGCGGTATGATGCCATATGTGGCATGTCATCATAATTGCCATACCTTGCCCTCAATATCAGAACCGCCGAGATTGTTCGCATGAATTTTTATCGTAATTATTTTTTTGAATCTCTAGCGGATTATTTTTTGTTTTCTATTACAATATCTGCGCTCTATTTATCCTCTACGCCCCAAGCACAAGTCAGCATATCTCAAAATGCTGGCAGCACCTTACGGTGCCAAGGGGCAAACATCAAGTTGTAGATTGCTCCACACACGAAAGCTCCCATAGGTCTATCCCAACCTACACAACGCTTCCCCGAATCGCGCCTCCGCACTGTTCGGCCCTAGTTTTCTTAGGGGAGTATCATTATAGCTGCTCTAGTGTTTATTTGCCCGGCCATGCGAACTTAAGCCGTGATTCCATTATTGGAAAAACTCCATACTAGGCAAGCAGGCTGCAAAATAGCTGTACATCTTTGCACATAAGACAGCAAAGACCAAGCACTTTGCAGCAATGCTTATCCGTTTTGGACCACGCTCGTAATATCCCGCACATGGGCGGTGGCGATGGGGCGCTCTTGCCACAGCTCTATTCCAACAGGACCGATAATCTGTGTAATCCTTGGAATAGGGCCGGGCTGTCGTAGCGCACACTAGAGTAGCTTTTGTACCCGATGTTCCGATATGACCGATGGGAGTCAATATGGGGGCCAATATGTGAGCCAAAATGATGAACATGACATCCACGCTGGTGAGCAGAACATAATGTTCATGCTCATTGTGCTTATGCTTATAATGCTTACATAAACTGGCCATTGACTGACTTTATGCGGTATTTGTCAAAGTGCAGTTGAGTGGAAATATTTTTCCTCTCAACCAATGCACTTTTTGACCTGTTTTGTACCCCCATTTTTTATGTGCTGGCCAAAACTTTTTTTATTTTCTTCTGGGCACCCTCTATGCTCTTTTGAATCTTGGAGTGACCAACGCCTTCTATATCTGCTATTTGGCGTATTGTAAGCTCCTCTACATAGTAGAGCAGATATCTCTTTCGCTGAACATCGGTGAGCTTATCCAAGGCAAGAGTAACTTCCACAATGTCATCAGCAAATCGGTATACAATACCCTCGCTGAATTTATTAAGAGCGTAATCGCTGTTTTTGTAATGTTTCATTTATCTTTCCTCCATTCGATTTTTTGAAAGTGCCCAAAATCGAATGGAGAAGGTGGTGAGCGGCAGCGTGGTTGCACAGCAATAGAGCTTGTACAACAAGCAATAAGTTTTGTAAGAATAATCAATTGTTGTTGCATTTGCTGATGCAAACACAAATGCGGTTGTAAGGACGATTGCAAATACAAACGTAGGTGCAGATAGAGATATAAGAAACAAGACTTAATAATTGCAGCGACATAGAGGTCGTGCAGTTTATTTATGCCAGTCGTATACGGGCCGCCCAATTTACACGCTGAAACCGCAAATCTAAGCCTGTTGTAGATACTTATGCTCATAATCCTCCATTTCTGCTCTCGAAGCTGAAATGGGGACAAAAAAAGAACATGGCAAAATAGCTTCAAAAGCTATCTGCCATGCTCCTAACTCTCATACCGCTACCTCATAATGTGTAGCGGAAGTACCCCGGCTTGCTATGACCGATTAATTACGGCTCTTGTCCGGCGGATGGTGCTATGTGTCAGAAAAATGTGGTCATATTGCCCGCAGGCTCAACCCTCATCGGGTATTTATCTCAGTACCCTAGTTTTTGTATTTAGTTTTTTGAGATTCTGTTTTGTTTAGGCTTTGTTGGCTCGAGGTAAGCACTATTCTTGGCCCTTAAAAGTAAACCCCTAGCGACTGTAAGTCTCTTGTAAAATAACCTTAACTCATGATGCCCAGACAAAAAACATGATGCAGTCAATATCATAGTTCTAATCGCTATAATTACGTTGCAATTCTGACCCACTAACTATAGTCAGTAACCAAAACTTTCTACAAACAGGGCATTTGACTTGAAAGTAGTTGCTGTGATCATCAGAGGGCAGTTTGCCGCGCTTAGACAAAACAGCTTTGCTTTTTGCCGAAATATTTCCGAGTTTGCCACGTTCGCATTTGCGACATATAACCGGCTTGCACAATTCAATAGTAGCCGTGCTTTCGTGTACTACGATCATATCATCATCCCCCTAACAACCCATTGAAAGTTTCCTTCATCGACCAAGCATGAAAATAAGGTCGGTGCTAACTATAAATTATTGTAAGACTTGCTCTGCTATAGATGATATGCTTATAGGTGCAGAGTCACTTTCATAATCTTGGTGTTTCCAATTTTGAGAACACAATGGCCGAAAAAAATCCACAGCATCCTATGTGAGATTATGCTCACGTAAGAAAATGCTCATTGCTTGTTTTGATACATCAAATAACTCAGCGAGATATTTTGATGGGTTGGTGATTCCTTTATTGCGAGCGAAATAAAACGCTTTCTTGACTTGCATCTTCGGCATAAGCAATAAGGTTGCCAATTGGTTGGCCTGACGTTCAACAAAAGGATCTTCCTCCGAACTTTTCTTTGGGTGGCCTAATGCAGCAGCCCAACCGGTTCCAGAAAATAAATCTCTATGCAAAAGCCAATGGGCTATTTCATGAGCGCATGTAAAGCGCAACCTTCTTTCATTGCGACCTCTCAAAAGGCTTTCATCAAGTATAATAGTTTGACCATCAACTTCAATTAAGCCATATGCACCTAAATCTCTGAAATAAACTGGTACAAGGGTTTTGTCATAAACCATTTCGCCGAGGATTGCACCATTCTTGCGTAAGCATTGATATTCAATACACAATCCCAAATGACCTGCGAGTTTTTCGATTGGGACAGCAGTCGGAGGCCCAGAGAGCAGCGTATAATCAAAACCTTTTAATGTATTGCGCGCTATATGCTCAAGTGCGCCGTAGCTGCGATGGTATTTCTGTTCGTGCTTTTGCTCCATATGCTTTTAACCTCCATCCGTATCTTGTGCGGTGATATTGACTCCTTGTTTGTTAACAGAGATATGTTGGGGACTACCTCTAATCTCTAACAATACGGCTTTCCAATTTGTCAATAAACTCTTGCCATTCTTCATCGGTAGCATCAACATCCTTAGCAGTCCTTAAAGCAACACGAACGATGTCACGTTCGTTTATGTACTCAGGTAAGTCGACAGCAACAAGGATATTTTTTGATTTGGCGGCAAGGTCTAGGAGTAGTGCCTTATCGTTTTTGTCAAGCAACAAAACATTTGCTATTTTGTCCAAAGTATCCTCTTGTGTCATGGGTCGTCTGCCTTTTTCGATATTACAAAGGTAGACAGGTGAAATGCCTACTTCTTTTGCCATACCTCGAAGAGTCTTATCACGTTCTGTTCGTTTTTTTGTTATGAAGCTTCCTAGTGTCTGATCTTTCACATTTAATCCTCTCGAAGTTCGCTCGCTCATGCCAAATCGCCCCTTTATTTCCAAAGATGGAAACACTATAAAACTATTATAACTGACACTTGTATATTTTGCAATAGTTTTTCTAATATTTTTTGAGCTCGTCCCACTTTATGAAAATAGGAAGTGTTGGCGTGCTATAGAGCATGTTGATACACCAGTGTGAGAACAATGAGAGAAGTGCGATAAGTGTGGTAAACTTACCTGGCATCAAAAACCAAAGTTGTTGGTGTGATTTGTCGGCCACCAAGTCAGAAATATTACAAATTTCATAGGCATTACTAATCAAAGCAAGCCAACTTAGTCAATATACTCAAAATACCGCATTATTGCATCCGCGTAAGCCTCTGCCAATCTATAAATAAAATAATCGCAGGAAAGTAGAGCGCGGTCATGAGGATTGGTGTGGAAGCCATTTTCAACAAGAACGCCCGGAAGATTATGTTCCCTTATCACAAACCAATTACCTGCATTGATCCCTCGTGGACTTATGCCGACTTCTTGAATGCTATCTAAAAGTATGTTTGAAAAGAGATATGTCTTCTCTGTGCTTGCATAATCAGCAAAATAATTTGCGCTATTTATAAGGTCATTTGTCATACGATATATGTCTACTCCGTTTATATTTGAATTTATTGGACGTCTGGTGGCATTTGAGTGCAGTGAAATCATTAAAAAAGTGCTTTGGATTTCCGAGTCTGCCTGAAATTCAAAAATCCGCTGCAAATCAGGATGTATATGTCTTTGGAAAGACCAATCAAATGGGAAATTGAAATATGTAGGAGCATATTTGTAATAGTCATTGATAATCCTTTGCATTATGCCAATCAGTTCATCAATTTCTTCAATTTCATTCTCTATTGCTTGGCGGTTATATTCTTGCGCTATGTATAGGTCATTTAATCGGTTTTGTCGCAGCGTCTCCAGCGACAATAGGTTGATTTTAGCAGCTCGCTCTGGCAAAGTGACATTGGCCTCGGTTTCTCTTGTCAAGAATACTGTTGCGCCTTGTTCTTCAAGAAGAGGTCTTAACAAATGCGCCAGCTTTAGCATAGTTGCTTGTTCACTATATCCCTCAAAAATATTGTCGCTTCCTAAACCATGCCCTGCATCAAGGATAATGATGCGCCCATCCAAAGGTCGAATAATATTGGTCCAAACATTACCCAAGTATGTATTTATCAATATCCAGCCGTCGCCTTCGTCATGTTGAATGATATCTACATATTGTGGGCCGAAAGACGCTAAAGACCTAGTTTCAAAGTCAGGGTAGGCGTAGACCGCGAATGTCCAAGCAATACTCATTCTGGTTGGCATAGGGTCTGGCCCAAGCGCTGCCGCAGGTGCTGCCAAAGTGTTTTCTGTCATTATTGCTACAAAAATGATCAAGCCCAAAGCCACTACGAATTTCCTCACTTGAAAGCCTCCCGATGTATGTCTAATTTTGACGTATCTAAATCCTTGAATGTCGCCTACTCCAATTGTATGAAGATAAGAGTAGGCGACATTCATGATAATGTAGGGTGTAAATTTTATTTGAACATAGTTCTGCTCCAAAAACCTGTTAAATAAATTTTTCCGAAGTGTTCGAAGCACTAGCAAGAACCCTTCCAATACCAAGGGGCGACAGGCGCTTTTCCTTAGTTTTAAGCAAAGTGGTCGACACAGTAGCTTACATATGGTAAGCTGTCCGAAATAAACTTTGTTTCAGCGTAGCAAAGGGGATGTTGTATAGCGAGCCTCAACTTTGGGCTGCGCTTATAAATTGCTGTATCTAACATTATAGAGAAAAATCAAAGAAATTTCAACGGAAAACATATGGAACTTTCTATTTACTCAGTATGATCCCACAATTTTGTCACACATACGCAGTTTTCCACTATGCACTCACATTCGGCTATCATGCTAACTTCACTGCCTTGAGGTGTTTGATCCTTACGTTTAATGGTAGCACTAATCCGAATTAATGAAACAAAACCGGGGAGACGGTTTTCGTTTGCTCCCCGGTTTTGTAACATGAAATGTTTACGGCATTAGTTCAAGTAATGTCCATGAACATAGCCGGTGACAATAAATCCGTTGAGACTGTACGAAATACGAACCCAACCGCCGGCCACTCTTGCGAGTTCGTGAACAATGTCGCCATTATGTAGCACACCAATATAACTATGGTCAGTTCCTGGACCGCTACGTACATTAAGTCGATGGGCTGTTACCGTTCTCGTGGTCAGTCCCTGGTCTGCAATACCCGGTGACGCAAGTAAAGGTGAATTCACGAAGCCCGTTCTGGTTTCTGTGAACTGAACTCTCGCCCACCAAGGGTTAGCTTGACCAAGTACATCTACCGTAGTGCCGCGAGGTATCCAGCCAATCGGGGCGTGGTCAGGGCTCGGCCCGCTTCTAACATAAACATCCCTTGCTGCAATATGCGTTCCGCCTTGCAAAAGCACAGGAGGAGCAGGTCGTCTGACAGTTCGCCCTGTAGGGTTATCGAATGTTTGTGCAGCAATTCTTACAGGGTTTTCTGCGTCATCTGTAACCCTAAATTCAGCGATAATCGTGTTTTCACCCTGTGGAGCATTTTCAAAGGTTTGAGAGCGGATTGTGATTCTTGTGCTACCTTCTTCAACATCAAAATCCCACGAACTTATGCGAGTTAGTGTGCCTTCTTCATGGCTATACAGCCAAAAAGCCTCGAACTCAGCATAAGGCCCAGCAGTAATAAAGTCTAAATTGACCGCTTCGCTTACAACGCGGCGGGATGCTCCCGGATAAGGCAATTCACCAATAAAACCATCTTCCGGGTCGCCATCTGCGATACGCCAAATCTCATATCCAGCATCGGCAAAACCATCCGGGCCAGTGCCTGCACGAATTATAGCTGCTCGCTCCGGGCCGAAAGCATTATCCAAATAGTCCAGATGGATAATGCCCCACAACCCACCTTGTTCAACTAATGTTACCCCTAATTCCCCTAACACAATCCAGTCATAGGCTACGGGAACAACAAGATCATCGAACCTGTTACGCACACCTCTTAAGCCATCTTCCCAAGATACTGTAAAAACTGGGGAGCTATACCAAGACCACATTAAATCTTCGGTTTCAACGAACTGACCATCTCTGTTTATTGCAGATAGTCTGTCATTGACTACAACAAGAGCTGTTCCGTCAAATCTGAAGTTGTAAACCTGTTGAAAGGTCATTGATGGTGGTACCAGCACATCCGCAAGACCACTTGCTACATTGGCAAGCAAAGCTACGGGCGAAACCGCCATAATCATGACTACCGCCAAAAACATTGCTACTGCCTTACTAACTTTCTTAGAAACAAATTTCATTTTGTTTTCTTCCTTTCTGTTTTTTGTTTATTGTTTAACTAACAGCGACAAGAGCCAAGCTATCCTCCCTCCAGTATTTTTGTGATATATATGAATAGGGGGTTTACACGAATACCCTCCATATATACTTCAATTTTATCTTGATAAACCAGTTGCATATCATCACTAAGATATGGGATGATGCGCTCTGCCAGCGATAACCCCTGCGGGCTGTGTGGAGCTAGTTCCATGCCTGTCATTGCCATTGTGATTGCTTCGTGCGGAGATTGGTTGTTCAAATAAGACAATGCCCTGATAAAATACGCCCTTGCATTGCTTCTAGGTAAGGATAGGTATGCTAGTTCGACATTTTCATGGTCGCCCATCCATAAAAAGAGCTGCATTTGGGTCAAAATTGCATCAGTGTCATTTTGTATCAATCTGTTATCAAGCATTTGAACCGCCGCTTCAAAATCACCGGCTTCAGCCAGCCAAGCGGCTCGATTTCTAATAGCTGCGGTTGAAAACACAAGAATACACAGCATAACGGGAATAACAAATGCAAAGCGCATATATGCAGGCATTGGTTTGGTTTCAAGCGTGTTGTTTGTCACCAGCATCGCTAACACGATAATAATGAGCAGAAATGAAAACGGAATGTCCATAACCGCATGAACCAGTATCATCATCACGCAAATGCTCTTATAATCCCACTTCTGATGCTTGAACCAATAAACGAGCAGCATGAGAATAGGAATTATGACAAGAAAGCCCGCACCTACACCCATTGCCACGTATTCATTGTGTATTTTGCTTACATCATACGGCGCAGACTGATACTCGGTAAAATAAAATTGCCAACTTCCGGGCCCCAACCCAAATGGATAACGGAGCATGATGCTTATGCCATCAATGCTTTGGATGATTCGCTCCAAATATGTAGCGATAGGGCGTAACCCCCGCGTGAAAATTAAAACAGCACCCATTATCGGAAGAAGCCCAATGCCTACCCATAAAGTAAACTTCTTTTGTGCGATGTTAATAAATTGTTGCTGATACTTTTTCCATATCACAAACATAGCTATTGGTGGCAAAACACCAAGCTGTGGGATTCCAATAATATATACTAGCCCAAAAACAAGGGCTGCCGAAATCAACGCCAACATTAGACTACATATGAAATAATCAACTTTGCTCCGCTTGACAATTGCGTAAGCTATCCGACCAAAAATATAGACTAATATTGCTCCGACCGATTGCGTTAATAACATGGCAGTTTCAAGAATGAACGCATAGGGTTTCCGCTTTTCGTGCTGATGCACTACAAACGCCGAAACTGCAAAAAACAAGCCTGCTGTGTTTGCATATTGGAATGTACTTTGCAATCTACGCGCCGAAACTGCACCATCCCAATTGAAAATACCACTAAATGCCGCAATTCCTATTCCTGCGGCCACAAGCCCTGTAATCAAAATTGTGTTATCAATATCGGTTTCAATGTTGTAGAAAACCATCAACATCAAGAAAACAACTATCACTCTATTAACAGAAGCCAGTGCTTCAAAAGTCAGCCCGTGATAAAACATCGCCACGCAATATATAAGAATCATTGACAGCAATAAAACAACAATGGGAGTAAATGGCTTGTTTTTTGCCTTAAAGATAAGGAAAACAGAGGCCAATATGCCCATTAAGCTCCAAATACTGTCATTGAATCCGCCTTGAAATAGCAAGACGAATACACATGCTATTGTTATTAGGTGTTTTAGCATGACTGTTATCACCTTAATGTTTAATGGTTTCGCGCAAGTTCAATAAGCTCATATATGTTGTAAATGCGGGATTTCCGCAAATTGCCTGTTGAATAGTTGAAGATTAAATAATCCCCAACAAAATCACTTAAATGTGGCAAATATGCAATGGCTTCTAGGTCGTTGTTAAGCAACAATCCGAAGCGATAACCGTCGCCGGTTATATACTCCGTGAGTGTATATTCGCCTATTTGTGTGACATAAGTGAGGAAAGCATCCCGCTCCAACTCGCGGACAAACTCGCCTGTGGTAATGCAATAAACTCTCGGCACTCCATGAAGCGGAGAAGTTATCCTCAGCGTATCGGTGTAAAACACCTCAAACAGCGTGAGGTCGGGAAGCTCTCCCGTTGATTCCGAAATTAAACTGCCATCAATCGCAGAATACATGCGGATTGTTCCATCGTTATAGATAACTTTGAGACGGCAGCCATCTTCATCACGGAAAAAGAGTTGGTCGTGTATATGTGTGGCATTTTGCATTTCTCGTTCTGCAATCAGCGCACCGGTTATGTCGTATAGCCTAAAACCCCTAAAGGAAAACAACATAACGGTCTGCCAGTCTGCGCTAATTCGGGCTTGGTCATGTCGGTATGATGGGTCATATGAAAACACATTGGCGCTCGGATGGCTTTCATGCCTCATTATCCTAATAACCGGCGAATCTAAGCTGCCGATCAAGGCAGTTCCTGCCAACAACTGAAGGAACTTACTGCCGTGTTCTTTTCCATGACTGGCTACCAATGTGGCGTTTGTATCAAAAAACATAAACTCATCTCTTGTTGTTATTAGCGTATGAGTTTCGCCGTGTGCGAACTCAGTGACCCTTTCAAATGTGGTCACTAATGGTGTTTGCTCCCCCGTGATAGGGTGAATGTTGACAACAATGTTTTCAGTTTGTACGAATATGCCGCGCTCGTCTGCTTGCACCACGAAAGGATTCCTTGAATCAAAGCCGCCGGTCTGTACCTGCTCAATGGTATCTATCACAGAAAATAACGATTCAGATGGGCTTGACGCAGAGAAGGCAAAAAACTCTTGGTGAAAACCTCCTGTAAATCGTGTAAAACCGGAGGTGTTGTCAAATAGTTCAATGTCGCCGTTTCTGTCAAGCAAATCGAAAACCCACAGTGAACCATCTGCAAAACTTACGCCAAGCATAGTGCCATCACGATTGATGGCGAATAGGTTATCACCTGGATTGGCAAAAATGTCGTTTACAGTAACCCGCTGATACCTGCCGTCAAAGCTAATTTCATGCAAGATATTCCCGGTTGAAGTGTCGTACACCGTGGCAAAATCTTCGTTTCGGTATATTGCGACAACACTTCTTCCATCTGCGGCTATGCTTATTGCAGTAGCTGGTCTGCCTGTCCACAATTCGCTACGGCTTGATATGTCATAGGCAGTAATACCAGCTTCGCCGGCGAATATGATTACATTGTTGTTTAAGAACCTAGCCTCTGCCAATGCCGACCCGCGGGCAGGCAGGGTAGCCAGAATCTCTGCGCTATATGTGCTGAAAATAGCCATTGCGGAGGCATATATGACAGCAGCGGTATTTCCGTCCGGCGAAATTGCCATATGCAACGGCGAAGAAGATAATTCAACAGTTCTATGGCTCCTAAAGCCATCAGACAAGTTATAAACCCCTAGCGCATCAGCCAAAGCCCTCTGACCTTCGGCTGTATGAGCGTTGGACAGAGATAGAAGTGCATACTGCACAGCGGCATACACATCGCCATCACGGAAAGCATTAGCCGAAAACTCTGCCAACACCCTAGCTTCGTTAAACTCTGCCAACTGTCTTTGTTCATCTGCAATCTGGCGCTGTTCTTCTTCTAATATCAAAGCAGCTTCGGCTATCTGTCGTTGTTCTTGTTCCGCTAACCTAAAATTCCTAACTGCCATGAGTGCGCCTACAGCTAATATTATTGAGAACGCTATAATTGCAGTTGTAATTATCCTAATGCGCCGTTTTTGTAAGCTGTGTAAAGCCTTGTTCAATTCCGCAGCTGTCGCATAACGCTCTTTGGGCTGGAATCGCATGGATTTATCTATTATGTCAGCTATACCTTTGCTACGGGAAACTAACCTCGACACAGCCTCAACCTCGCGCGCGCGCTCCGACGGCTGCTTACCTGATAGAAGATGATACATAGTCGCACCGAGGCTGTATATATCTGAACGCATCCAATCAATGCCGTAAGTATCCATTGGTGCGATATATTCAGTTTTATCTACATCAGAAACATCATCAACAAACTCCGTTTGCTGGGTATCATCAACAAATTCGGTTTTATCAGCGTCAACAAATTCGGTCTGGGTGACGTTAGCTGGTCTTGTCTTGATGCCAGAAACTCCTAAGTTAATTGGAGAAGAAGCGCGAGTTTTTCTATAATGTTCGTATATCTCGTATTGCTCTGGTGAGGCATAACCTAAACTTCGGCTGATAAGCCTTACATCGTTGCCGCTAACAAGGGCTGCATTGAAATCAATAAGGCATACATCACCGTTTGGCATTAACATTATGTTTGCGGGTTTGATGTCGCGGTGGCATACGTTTTGTTTATGTATCGCTTCCAAGGCAGACACAAGCTGCCCATACCACTTTAGCACTTGCGGTTGTGTAAACTTTTGTCCACGAATAAGGAGTTTATCTAGGCTCTCCCCTTCAATAAAATCCATTACAGTGTATATGCGGTCGCCTTCCGTCAAAAAGTCAAAGACCTGCGGAATATACTGACTTTTTACATTTTTTAGTGCCTCAACTTCATTGCGTTGTGTTTCAATGTCGTTTTGAGAACCACGTTTGAGTTCTTTTATAACGACATGCTTTTGCAAGCGTGTATGCCACGCTTTGTATACGACACCGCCGCCGCCAGAACCGAGTTCGGATTCTATGCGATAGGTGGGGTCGGATAGGGTTGGGAAGGCTACGCTCATTTTTGTTCCTCCAAAATATTAAATCATCCACCAGGCTTGGTCGGAACTCTTTGTATTATTGCATTTGCGCGCATTTCGGCCACTTCGTAGCTACTTATGTTTTGCATAGTAGTTCTTTGTAATAGAGACAAAGCACTTTCTATTGATTCGATATTGCGTTGTGTAGCCGCAAACCTTTCTCTAAGATTACGGTGAGATAACACTTCGGGATCAATGGACAATCGCAATCTTGATACTGCGTGTTTAATGTCAATAACATGATTTATAATTGCAGATAATTGATTGTTCGTAGCCCTTGCAGATTCGGTGTTGATATCTATATTCATGGGCTCACCTCATTCATTTTTATCATCTCGGCAACGGCGAGAATATCGCGACTGATTGACTCCAAGTCGGAAGCAACCGTGTCAAGCCTTCTCGCATTGTCATCTATCTCTTGGTTTGTAGGTATCATTTCTTCGCCTCGCCAATGAGAGTTAAGGTTATGCTGATACGAAAGCAACGCAGTTTGCACATGTCGTGATTCGGCGGCCTGATTATTTAATTGCCTTACCTGATTATTCACTTGCCAAACATTTATTCCCATTGTCGCAAACCTCGATTCTAATTGTTTAGACCTAATCGTTTCGCACCGCCACAGTCGGTGCGAAACTTTCAAGCCTATCTTGAGCCTATGTGTCATGCTAGGTGTCAGCGTATCATCTCTGATCGAGATTACCCATTTGATTCAAACGTTCCACACGAGCTTGCTCTTCGGCCTCATATCGCATCGCAGTATTCCGTAAAAATTCAGAATACGCATTCATAATATCCGTGTAGCTTCTTTCTTGTCCTCGTCTAAAAAAACGCTCATGGATACTGCCATAAAGCTGCAAAAGTCTCTCTGATGAGCGGCTTATCCACCCACCACTAGTAAGCTCGTTTATTTCTTCTGTCATGCGATTTATCTCCACACACAAACTCTCGTTGCATCGGTCAAGTTTATTCGCAGCGTTTCTCAGTTCCTCGGGTGTTACAGAAATTCTTCCACCTTGTGCCATAATTCATGACTCCTTTCTGCATTATGTACTAACGCACTCTCTGAAGGTTGCTCGCTCTGTCTACGACTTGCCTTTGCGCCTCGTCATATCCAGCAGCGGTTTCCTCTAGTGCTGCGCGATACTGCTCCGCACAATCTTCTAGGGCATGGATGTCGGCCTTTAAGCGTTCACAGTGTTGCAAAAATATTTGACTGTCGGCTGTATCATCCGCCCAGTGTTGGCGAATGAAGTTTACTACAGAATCAACATCACCCTGTATGCTACTAAGGGCACTTCTTATTGAATAAAATTTTACTACTGCTTTGCCTATTTTAGCCGTTGTCACCATTACTTTGCCAGCGACTGCAACCGCGGTTTTAACGAGCGCCACGATGGTAATAGTTACCATAAAAAATCCTCCTTGAAACAATTTTAGTATATTATATTGGCTGTGGATGGTCGAAAATTTCTTTACCCCCCAACATAACATCAAGTTAAACAAACAGCACAACTCAAATCAGTATTAGCATTGAAGAATTTCGGATGCCTGCATCATAAACGCTAATGTCTCGGTTAAAAGGACTGCCATTGTCAGCGTTAAGTAGTAATGTATGCTCGGTGCATTTATAACCTCCATTGGTTATAGACTCTGCTATTTTCGCCAACAACCCCGTTGCCTCCCCTATTGTTTTGCTAATAGGCAAATATACATCGTAGTGCTTGCCCAATGATGGGAGATACACGTCTACCAGATATTTTTTCATTTCATTGCCTCCTCTTGTATGAACTTAACCAGGGTCGCAGATGAGTTACATATAACAAAGCCGAAATTGGTTTCAAGCTCTGCTCTATAATCCAGAGGTATTTGATTTACTGTTAGCTTGTACTGCGTACTTATCCCGCTACCAACCCATATCCCGTTGCTAAGGTTTATGTGTGTTTTGTACCAATTTTCGTCCAAAAGTGTTGAAAACCTATCAATGCTTTCTGCAATCAAGAAATGTACATTGCTTTCTTTAATACATCTTTCTATAGATACCTGCAACTTTTTAAACAACTCTTTTCCCTCGTCAAGGCGGTCGAGTGTTGACTTTAATGCCGAAAAAGACTGCACTATTATGAGTGCAGGTTTTTCGTTGTGCATGGAAATAGCACTTTCTATGTCGCTTATCAACCTTGCGCAGTCACTCATAGGGGTGTCGAAACCAATAATTATCGTCTTAACATCGGCTTGGTTAACAAGCATTGCGCCAAGTGCATTGGTAAAGCCCTGCCATTCTTGATTTAATGATAATGCCAAATGAACACTCTGTGTAGCAAAGTTGTAATACGCAATATTCAAAGTTTCTTTTTCTACCCCTATCGGTATACGGGCTAGATTACCCTTTTCAATATGCGACATTAGATACTGCTGTGTTACTGCATCTGGTAAAATGGGAATATTTGCCGCCCTCATGCCAATATGTTTATCCGCGAGTACATTTGAAATTTCACGGACAAAACCATATGTCGATTCTTTGTCTGCTAAATGAGCAACCTGAAACTCAAACACATGATCTTTGTCATGACGAAACATGCCTCTTCCTTTATGCTTATCGGGACGCAAACCACCTGTATTACCCACAACAGATGAATAATCATCGGCGTTGTTAAGTTGCAAGCAATATACGCTTTTAAAGTTTTGCAGCATGTTATATCTTATGTCATTTATCCCTGTGCAGGCTAAAACAAAGTATAATCCGTATTTTGTGCCTTCGCGTGTTAGGTAAGCAATATCCCCGGAAAGTTCTTCGTTAAGCTCGTTAAAAATAGCGTAGTTGTTGATAATTACAATAATTGACGGTTCAGGATTATCTGTTTGTAGATTGTACTGAAGCATATCGCCGCCAAACTCGACCAGTAACTTCTTGCGTGTATCAATTTTTTCGAATAGCATTTTTATCAAATTGTTGACCTTTTCCGCTTCGTGGGAAAGTACAACGTCGCCTACATGGGGGGCTTCTGAGAATGCCGTTAACATTTCCGCATCAAAGTCTAAGATGTATATGTTTACCTCGTTAGGGCTGTATTCGCTTAAAAGTGAATAACACATGGCTTCAATAAACATTGCTTTTCCATTACCGGCCGCGCCATATATCACTACATTTCCATCACTTGTAAGTGGAACGCGAAGTAACCCTTGCAACTGGTGGTCGGGGTTATCAAACTCTCCAATAATCGGATTGATGACAAATGAACTGCAATTAGGGTTGTTGTATTTTGCCAAAAGGTCGTCGATATATATTTTTTCGGGTATCGGGTCAAGCCACATTTTCCAGCGCTTAATCTTTTCTTCTTCGCTAATTTTGCTGATATATCTCGTAACTACGTCAAGCTGTTTCGGAGGGTCTTTTATCATGGCAAAGCGGTCTGTGTTCGCCTCTGCAATGACCCGTCCATTGGTGTTGATGACCGCAACTGCATCATCCCTGTCTTTTATTACCTTTGAAGATGGATAATATGGTGCGCCGGCCCAAGCGGATTGCCCTATCTCAAAAATTTCGTTATTTCCAACTTGCAAGTAAAATCTTCCTGTGTCAACAAGTTCTGCTGCCTCCGTGCGACCAAGCATCTCAATGCTATCTCCACTGTCCTGAACCTTTAGGCAAACACGGAAACGGCTGTTGCTGCGAATTTGGTCATCAACAACTCCGCCAGGTTTTTGCGTTGCCAGTATTAAATGGACACCCAAGCTGCGTCCGACACGCGCTGTGCTTGTCAATTCGGTCATGAAATCTGGCTGTTCTTTTTTTAACTCAGCAAACTCGTCTGAAATTATAAATAGGTGCGGAAGTGGTTCTCTTACTTTCTCATCACGATACAGCTTTTGATATTTATAAATGTCAATGTTGCTGACATTATGTTGTTGTGACGTTTCACCAAAAATTCGCTCGCGTCGATGCAGTTCACTACGCATAGATGCAAGCGAACGCTTTATACCATTACCGTCAAGATTAGTGATAACCCCTGCCGTATGAGGAATGTTTTCAAAGGACTTCGCCATACCGCCGCCTTTGTAGTCAATCAAAATAAACGCTACCTCATAAGGATGGAAATTGGCCGCCATAGAAAGAATGTAGGCGATAATGAATTCACTTTTACCTGAACCGGTCATACCTGCTACTAATCCGTGTGGGCCGTGTGCCCGCTCATGCAGGTCGAGCTTAAATGCTTCACCGTACTTATCCACGCCGATAACGGCGGCAAGTGATTCAGTCGGGTCATTTGCAGACCAGTTATCAATAAGATTCAAATGCTCAATCATGCCCACGTCAAGTAATTCAAAAAATGTATACTTTCTGGGTAAGGCGAACATTGAATCACTGGTGTTAATGACCGTGTTAGCAAGAACTTCTGTCACTCGTCCGATATCTATCTGCTGTGGCGCATCTGTGTTGAAGGCTATAGACGGTTCGCTGACATCGCCTATAGAGGTTAGGTTTCCAGCGGAACCACCACGCAGTTCTACAACAGATGCGCACTCTTTGGGAAGGTCTTTTAGCCGCTCAAAAAATGATATTACAGAAAATCTCAAATTTCCCTTATGCTCCTGAATTCGTCTAACGCACTCTGTTTTTGACGCAAGCTCTTTATCTAAACATAGAATTACGAAATAAGGTGATTCATCCTCCAGCTTAGTTTTGTCTAACTGCTTTCGGCGTTCAATGATGGAGTCAATAGAAACAGAAAGTTCTTTTGCTTCATCGGAGTTTGTCGCAATATACCGAATCGACCGTTCATTATTCATAGCATGTGGAAGCCAACGGACAAACGCAAACTCGTCCGCATCACTCTCATCGTAAATCAAAACAATTTTTACTTCATCGTAACTATGCAGAGCTACGAGTTGCAAAATTAAGCTCTTTGCGTATGGGAAAATATATTTGCGGTCAGCATATACGCCGCTTATAAATCGCTCCGCAAGTGGCAAGCAAACCGGCACGTTACTAAGCCAGCGTTTTCTCTCCCCGAACTGGTACATAGCTTCAGCTAGATTATCATGTTCAATAGAAAATCTACGCTCGGTGTACTGAATATTAGCTTTAAGTGGCAAGTTTCCATAACCAAGTCTTATGGAAAGGAAATCTGTATGTTTTGGAGTTCGTTCCCAAATTTGTGGAACAGGAGACAGAATTCGATTAACGTAAGTTAATGTGTTTGCATCGTTGTCGCGCAAAACCTGCTCTTGACGAGTTATTTCTCTAGCGACAAGTTCCTCCATTTGCACGAGGTATTCCTTGTAGGCCTCCTGCCTGCGCGCTTCGTTACGTTCGCGCATACGACGTTGATAACGCTTTGTTACAAGTGGCCACATCAGAGTTCCCAATAACATGCTAAGACTCATAACGATTGACGGAATTGCCGCCGTAATATCACCGCGTCCGACTGCATTTATGACGGCAAACGCACCCATAGATATCGAAGCCATACCCATAGTCATTGACGGCCCAATCAACATAATCATCGGTACTTCGTCGCTGTTTTGGTTTGATGGAGGGGCATCCATCTTCAACTCAAAGGTATCTACATCATGTTTGAATCGAGGAGCGCGATAATAAAAATCATCAGGTATATCCTCGAATTCTTCCTCGTATTCTGTATCATGGGTTATATTTGATTCTGACTGCGGTGCATGGTACTCACGCAGTTCCTGACTTTCAACTTTTACATTTCCATCAGGGTTATTAAGAAAGATATGCTTATTTGTCACTACAATCTGCAAACCCATAATATAAATGACATCGCCGATGCTAAGCGTCTCTTGCTTTACAGCCCTGCCGTTGACATAGGTGTTATTAACGCTTCCTAAATCGTGTATCTGTATACCGTTCGGAGAAATTATCAGTTCGGCATGATTGCTCGAAGCAAAATCATTTGCATATACAATGCTGTTGTTCGCTTCGCGTCCGATTTTCAGTCTGACCCGTTCCCCCACAAGTTCATAGCCGATATATTGCTTGCGGTCGTCGCTAAGAGGTTCCGTATACAAGACATACTTCAACTTCCCATCCATGCTTTGGATTCTATGCAACTCAAGGGGGTTGAGAGGTGTATTTTGAATGATGTTATTGTTTTTATCTACAATCTTAAATCTGCGATTTGATTTAATTACCCATTGCTGCGCGCCACCGGACCCTGGTGAACGCAGAGCTTCGACCGCTACAATGTCAGCCATTTTACCGGATGCGTTTTTACCGCGCACCCAATAATGCCCTGCAAACTTTTTCGGGCAAAACAAGGCAATTATGCTCTTGTTGCGAAAGAAGCGTAAGTTTCATCTCTTATCATTCCCTTTCATCTTTTTCAAGAAATTGCGCAACAACGACTTTTTCGGCAAGTCTGCATCCAACATGATAATCGTTATGTTGTCACTGCCGCCTTCAGCCAGCGCTATTTCAATCAATTCATTTGCTGCATCCTCAATTTTTGAATGAATTCGCATAGCATTTTCAATGGACGATGCTTCCACTAAGTCTGTAAGGCCGTCGGAGCAAATCAAGATGCGGCATTTGTTGGTAATCGGCAGATAGTTTTCCACGGTTCTCTCATCACCGATACCTATGCACCCCGTCAGCTTATGACTACCAGCCAATACGTGGTCTTTTGTTATCTGCATAAAAGCTTCTGGAAACAAAGCATATATTCGTGAATCACCGATGTTGAAACAATGAATCCCACCAATCTCAACTATCACTAAAGCGATTGTAGTTCCCATGCGCTTGCCATAAGGTTTTGCTTCGGCATTAATTGCTTCACTTGCTTCATTGGCAAAGTCTTGAATTATGTCGCACCATTTTTCAGTAGATGTAGTTTTAATACGTTCATCTGTGTCGGTTAATGCCTGTACAGCCAGCAAAGAAGCGATTTCGCCGTCTGATTCGCCACCCATTCCATCACAAACGGCAAAAATGGTTGGTGCATTTGTTATCCCATCTATTGAAAATGGACGTGCGTACGTATCTGGCGGCAAAATAATCCCGTCAACATAAAGGTTATCCTCATTATTTTCACGCACTTTTCCGATGTGCGACCGTGCCGAATACGTTATTTCCACGTTACCATACGCTCCTTAGTAGAATACTGATTCGGTTTTCTTACTTTTGTCGGCATTGTGTGGGGGTTCTTGAGGCGGTACAGCAGAGCCCAGGCTTTGAATATAGTCAATTCTTAGTGTTTCACGTCCAAACTTCAAAGCGTCACCTGATTGCAAGGGAAATGTTTCGGTTACAGTGCGTCCATTAAGAACGGTTTTGTTTGTGGTGCTTAAATTAACTACAGCAAGTCCTGTGCTTGTAACGACAATTTTACACTGCTCCCTCGCAACACTTTTGTCGTCAAGTTGAACAGGGCAATGTTCCTCGCGCCCAATCAACAAATCTCCTGTTACCGGAAGTGTCCATGATTTACTTATATCGTTGGGCTTGCTGATTTTGATAGTATATTCTGCACTCACATAATCGCCGTCACTAATGAACTCAGTCTTAACGCCGCTACCGCTACCATAAATTGAATTTGGCTCGAAGTCAGGGCGAGTGCTACTAATTTTCTTTTTCCGGCGTACAACAATGGAGGCAACGATAATTGCCGCAATAACAAGAACGGCAACACCTACTCCTAGAAAAATAACAACAGTATTGTCACCAAACATCGTGATGAACGAGGAGGATGTAGCCGTTTCGGTTGGAATCGGTGGAATTGTAATAAGTGGTGTGTCGGCGGGGTTGGCATCTACAGCAGAAGCAACTTCATTGGTCGGCTCGTTCGCTTCATCTGTTGGAGCAGGAATTGGTTCTGCAATGGGTGGCGCACTCCACACAGGAAATCTAACATCAGTAGTTATTCGGTTTGCGCCAGCACTTATATCAACCTGCCGTGTAACGCCATCAAGCAGAGTGGCAGGAACGGTAGCTTCTACATAAAAGAATCTACTTACTCCAATCCATTCAACAAGTCCATTGATGTCGGCATTCGGATTTAACGAAAAATACCTGCCACCGCTTATGCGAGCTATTGCGGCAAGTTCACGGTTTTCTACAACATAGTTGCCGCTAACAGACAGCACATCAATGGGGTAGCGGTCATTTTGGAGCCGAATAAAAAGCTCCTCCCTTGTAATTCCTGTTGCAGTGTTGTCCACGCCATCAGTTATAACGATGGTTCGATGGAATGTCGGTCGCTCATTAACCGAAGTAATGATAGGTAGCGTATCGAATATAGCCTCATAAATTCTGCTTTGTCTGTGGTCAAAATTGATTTCTCTGATTGCATTGGCAAGGTCGAAGCGGTCAACAGTAAAATCGTGGAGAGTAATAAGTTCCTCACCAAAAACAACCAGCCTAAATTCTTCATGCGGAAGCTTGCGTTCCACTATCAGGTTAAGCAATTCTGTTATTCTTCCGCGTGTGACATAAGGCATTGAGGTTGACACATCAAGAAGGATAGTTGTCCTAATCAACACACTATCATCAGACAGAGAACCGGCACTCGTTATTTCAGCGCTTTGATTAGAAATGAGAATGTGCAACCCTTCAGTGCGAAGTTCATCATTTATAAAAACGGTCATTGTTTGCTCAGTTATGTAAACTTGCAAGACATCAAGCTCTGTTGAAGCATAAGCAGAGTTCACGAACATTGCCAAAATAATGGAAAACAACAACGCTATACTGCAAGCGTATTTTTTCGCTTTCATCACCTTACATCCCCCTCATCTAAACTAAAAGGTATGACTACACATAAAAATACACCATCGTGCTTCGCAAAGGTGTACTTTTGCG
>Ga0131853_10004547_pt1 | contig 24862 bp, 15 predicted proteins | sample TergutLab28metaG_FD_92764 | JGI IMG/M metagenome (GOLD analysis project Ga0131853, IMG submission 92764) | Labiotermes labralis P1 segment gut microbial communities from Petit-Saut dam, French Guiana - Lab288 P1 (version 2) (version 2) | ecosystem: Host-associated > Arthropoda: Insects >...
GCAAGCTGGAGGGTTTTTGGGGGGAGGAAAGGGGGTGTGGGGGGGAGGGGGGGGGGGGCGGGGTGTGGGTGGGTGGGTTTGGGGGGGGGGGGGGGGCTTTTTGATGCTGTTTATTTTTATTATTATTATTGCGATCATGATAACATAATTCGTCTTCCATTCATTCAATCTTTTCTTCAGTTCTTCTTTTCTTCATTTTGCCGTCTTTCTTTCTTTAATAACAGAATATTCCTTCCGCCGTTTCTCTTCTTTTCTCTCTTCCTCCTTCTGTGTTTCCCTGCTCAATTGAACATTCACTTTCAATGATCCCAAGCCGATAACGACAACCCCAGTGAAAAAGGAGGGACCACAGTATGACTGTGGAGAGGGTTAATTGCGCCTGTTACTTCTGAAGGCCTGCAGTAGGTGCTGTGGAACACAATCTCGGCCAGTCATCAGTGGCGCAGTGTGCTATCACTTCAAGTCGTCAGTGGGGTTGGTGTTTGTAGAAACTCCTACGTGATGAAACGGCTTAAGTCCTTTCTGTTGTTCCTGTCAGCCACGTGACGTTCTGTCCGTCACGGAGTGCCTGCTGAGCCAGTTTATCACATGCAACAAACAGCCACAACGATTTTCCTGTCTGCGTTAATGTCATTGTTGTTCTGTTGGTTTTAAATGTTGCTTCATATTTCACGGCAGCTCTTCGAATACCGTAGTTGGTTGAAGAGTTTGACTGGGGCAAAATGTGTTCGGAACAGGGACACGAACAGTTATAGGAAATGCTAGTTAAGCTGCTGCTAAAGTACAATGGCCTGATCAGTTTGTATGAGTATCATTTACGGTCGAACTGGGTTATAATGTCATGAAAGGGACTGAATATTTTCTGTCTTAACCTTTAGGCACCATGCATCCTATATATAGGACAGACGTACCGCTACTCCCCAGAGTATTCTTTTTATATATTTATTCAACAAATATATTTAATTATTTTTAGACTCTCTCTCGCCATCTTCGTTTATCCCTCCACAAAATATCGTGTATTTCCTAATGTTATCCTTCTTGGTTTGTAAAATATTCACATTTTCCATAAATGGTGTGTTAAACTGTAAATGTCCAGCTTCAGGGCCAAAGGGTTAATAAACGAGTGTTTTTCTAACCGATTAGTGTATTGTTATGGTTAACAGTAAATAATTAGTTGGTACCACAGAATTTCTGACGCTACAGACGAGGTGTTGCAAGAACCGATGTCGTTATAACGAGATTAAACTGTATTTGTTTGTATGTATTTATTTACTGATTTATTTGTGATTTATTGGACGCCTCTCTAAGCAGCTCAGACAATATAGCATCCACTAGTAGGATATAAGTGAATACTTGGAAAGGATATGAAAGGAAGCGGTCCCGGCCTAATTGAAGGCACTATTTCGGCATTTCCTTTAGGGACTGAGGAAACCGCAGTGAACGTCATTCAGTATAGTCGGTGTCTCAGATGAGAATCGAAATGGTGACCTCCCAAATTCAATATACAAACTCGACCGCTTAAACCTTCCTACTCGGTATATAATACAGTAGAACTCCACTTATCCGGACTCTGGTTATTCAGATCGCTAATTGTCCGGATCGGCTTGACCGTTCGGAAAGTTTGTTTAAAATCCTAGAAAAGTAACTTGCCTTAAATTTATCGGTTATCGGCTCAAGTACAGTACAGTGTTGTGGCTTCTAGAAATGCCAATCAGGCGTGGAGGAAAGGTTTAGACGCAGGTACAGTATATGCTGTAAATAGTAACAGCCGAACTTCAAACTGCCAATGTAGCTCATTTTCAAAGAAAACTCCAATTATTTGGATTTTCTGCTTATCCGGATGGCTCGCCGTTCCAATTAATCCGCATAAGTGCAGTTCTGATATGCTGACACAATATTTTGTTACGTGTAACATTGGAATGACTATTTGATGAAAGGTAGATTGGAGCATGTTACAGAACAGCGCTAAACTGAAGTAACAGGAGGCTGAAGGGAAGTTCTTGTTGGACATAATTTTTGCTCTTCACCGGTTGTTGGTAGGAGGGTAAAGTTAACGAGATGGAATGAGTGTGCGATGTGGGATGCATGGGGGAGATGAGAAATCACCACAACATATTTAGGTGAAAACGTGATAGGAAGAAGACACTTCGGAGGACACAGTCGTAGAGGGAAGTGTAATATTAAAATGAATTTGTGGTACTAAGATGTAAGGATGCTTGCTGACTCACCTTGTTCAGAACAAGTTCCAGTGGTAGGCTGTTTTGAACACGGTCATGCGCCGTCGAATTACATAAATACAGAGTATTTCTTGACCGTCTGATCGACTGTTAGTTTACTAAGAATGTGTCTGTTTCATGATGTCATTTTTTTATCTGTTATTCATTCGGACAGATGTGCCTTTGGCAAAAGTTAGAGCACAAGAAGACTGTATTCATAAAATTCTTGAAAGCAATCATATGCGAATTATTTGAATAGTAATATTGGTTAGACCAGTAGGCAGTTACTGTAATAACCATGAACGCTGGATGGCAGAAACAAAACAAGACTACAAGTAGCAAGAATGAGGACTTTTATGCCATTATTTCTACGAGATTTTTCACCCTTAGACAAAGGTTCATTCATTGCTAGCCTTATCTTACGACAGGTACAGAGCCTCTTCCAAAGCGAGTTCACCAGAGAATGCGGTCTAGTGCTACCTGTTTCGATTTCCAGGATCCTCTCGTTGCCTTAAGTTCGTCCATTCTCTGCTTACATCTTCTTCCTCGTCTTCCCGTCACTTCCTTCTATGTTTCTTTCAATGGCGTGTTTTAGAAGGCAGTTTCTACACAAGATGTGACCAATCCAGTTAGCCTTCCTTCCTACCTTTTATTGTTTGTAGTATACCCCGTTCTTCTCGACTGTGTTTAATACTTCTTTATTTTTCTCAGGATTGAGTAGTAGGGATAGAAGAAAGACAATGTAGATGGAATGGGTGAAAACAGGCGTCTGAAAGTGGCACTGAATTACAAAAATTGCAAGGTAAAGACCAAGAATACACTCGAAAAAGGTCTCTGTGATCGATACAGGCATTGGCTTGCCTAAATGTGAATCCATGTAGAATGGATTATTTCGTCATAAAGAGACCAAGCTTCTATTGTTGTTTATCTATTTAATGATTCAACAGGAACGTTTTGGCAATTATTATATGAGGTCGGGATACAGCGGCCGGGGCATGAAGTTACCTCTCACCGTCATGTATTACCCTGATGAAGAATGGATGTAGCACCTCTGTCTTCGTGGCATGAAAGTGGACTACTTTACTTCTGTCTTTAACATAAACCTTAACTCGGCCGTTTGCTGTGGACTTAACGTAATTATGAAAATTACCTGCGTTGGTGAAAAAAGCAAGGACGTTGATTAGTCAAAGGATAGGATCTGAGACTGGTGTGGTAGCCCGCCATGAGGCGGTGTATGCACCTTTGAGCTACCGTTTAATTTTTTTTGTGTGCAAAATATGTTCTCTGATGCTCAAACCTTTGGATTTACTTATTCCTGACTTTTAATTAATTTTTCCTCGTTTTCGTTTGGACAGCCAGCCACGAGATCGCCTGTCTTTCTGTCGACCAGTGTTCCCCGAACTTTACGCGAAAAAACTTCAGGTTCTCTGATTATGTTTTCTGGGAGGAAATCTCTATCTTGTGCCCGAAAAGGCCACTGTCATGCAACTGTAGAAAGGACATCAAGCCTGGAATTGTCATATTTTGAATAGCAAAGATTGTTGTCCGATGTATACAGACGAGAGGTTTGTAAGTCGTATGGCGACAGACAGGACAGTTATTGGCGATGTGAGGCCACTCCGTGAGAGATAGGCATCGGGAGAACAGTGGCCACAAAGTACCGTAAACCGAGCACCTGGCGCCACGCTTGGTCTTGGGGTACCTGCCTTTTGAAATCGCTAGATTCCAGGCTACTTGGCGACGAGAACATCTTCACCCTAGCCTTGGATCCACACTAAATCATCCAATCTGAATGCACTCATCCTGTTATATGCGACCTTCCAAACAACAAATAATTTTAGTGCGTTATTAAATTGCACTGAAATATAAAATAGCTTAATTTGTGGTAATGGCATTCTGATCTGTGAAATGTAAGTACTGTGCCGGCGTTACTCTGTTTTTGTTGCCGCACTTGTAATACTGGGCCACACCACCTTTTTGTGAGGCCTGCATTCAGTCATTGTACATCTTATTCTCCTCGACTGACGAGAACGGCTTTGACCTTGATGGCGTAGGTGCGGTCTCTTATCTCCGGCATAAACTTGCGGTGAATAATTATAGGCCATGTCAAGACATAAGCTCCTGTCACTGTGTCTATCATTTTTCCTTGGTCGCCATTTGTTAGGTTTTCAGTTTTCTATTATTGTCATCGTCATGAATAGTTAGGATTTAGGTCCAATCAGACCTGTTCCTCTGGGTAGTGAAAATGCTGTTGGTCTTTCAGTCTTTGTTTTGTTCTGTCCAAGTCACGGCGTCAGTTTGAATAATAATGGTTACCCTGTAGTGGGAGACGATCTTATTTCGTTCTTGCCACACATTTCCTCCATTTCTTTTGGTACTGAACAACATCTTCAGCTATGATGGATACTTGTAATGTTTTGTATAGTTGCTCAGTTAAGTTTATAAGAATCCCAATTCCACATTTATGCACAGCGGTAACGAAATAGAGCAAACAAAGAATGTCGAACGAACAAGACACAACTGCACTTGAGCCCAGCGTATTTTTAATTAGAAAACATCGGTTTCTGATCGTAAACATCCAATGATCTAACTTTCCCCTGCGATATCCTCGCGACGTTCAGAACTGTTCTTGTGAGTCGGAAATATTACTTCTAACACGCCATGATCGTTTTGTGTGTAACGAGACTGGCTGCTGACTGCATTACGGAGGATCGATTCCCAGCAGGGAAAGAGAGTTTTCTATCTCTGCCTGTGGCGTATCCATGCTCAGCCAACCTCGTATCCAATGGATACAGGGGGGCTCGTCCCATGGGGGTGTTGGAGCCAGAGTGTAAAGCTGATTGCTCACCTTCGTCAGGTTTCGAGGTTTACATCATTACATCCACTCGCCCATACGACTTTAATGGCATGGTGCTGGGTACGGGAATTGGCTGTATCGGTACGTCACGCTGTAGATTGAATGGTGGAAACAGGAACGGGAAATAATTTTGATGGGGGGGAGTGGAATGAGACCACGAGTTGGAATATCAGTATAATATTCTGTAATTTTAATATAGACCTAGGAATACGTCGTGAAAGTCACAACTTATCTAATTTCCTCAAAATCGGTTCAATTTGCTTAATGTCTTTAAATGGGTACCGAGTACTGGTGTGTTAGTCGAGCTAGCGAACTGTCACCGTAACATTTGAAGACTGCATTTCATCGAAAATTTAGCCTATATAACAATTAATTTTCTACCTCACAGAAAACATAACATATCCCCAATATAAGGATCACTCAGGTAATATTGTTTAGGGAGAGCCTGTGATTAGTGTTTGCATTCGACGCAACAGTTTGAACTATCATTTTCGACATTCTGAAAGAAGTCTGATCAGCATGTGGCGATGTTGCTTGCTACTCGGCACTGAGACGGCTGAGAATGGGTGCACTGCGAAGAACTTTTTAAATTGAGAACTTGAATGGATATTTTCACAACGGAAGAAGGTAAGACTGTATCTCGTCTATCTGATGAGAAATGGGGTATGGCTGTCCCATTTGTTGTGGACATAGCTTATCTTAACGAACGCAGTAGGACCTTTTAAGGAAAAGGTAAAGAAACTAAGGCAGCTGTACACATATATCAACGCACCAAGTCTTAGCCAGTTTCCGTCTTGCAAAACGGTTTTCGAGTCTTCCGCCTCATCAGGTGATCGGAAGACGCGGGAAGACAAGTTTGTTGACATCGCTCAACAACTATAATTTTTTTTTTTTAATTTTCGGAGATTTTCACAACAGATGAAATCCGAATGTTCCAAAATTATGTTACCGTTGGTAGTTGATCCCAGGGGAGATGTAAATGGTGGTAAATTAATTAAAATTCATAAAACTAATAAATTCTTTCACCCAGGAAAATATACAATAGTATTATGAAATCTTGTCTGCAGATGTTAACGTCAGTAAAACTTGCGCGACGAAAATGCTAGCAGCATTTAGCGTCTGCGAATAAGCGTTTTTGGTCATGAACTTCTGAAAAAGCAAACTTTGTTTCTGGTTTACTGACGAGCCCTTGCAGGCTGCTTGACATAAAGTTTCGTAAAGTTTCAAGGCTGACATTTACAAGTTTACCAAGAACACCAAAGATCAGAACTTACATTAAAGAGTGTGATGCAAGAGTTTATTAACTTTGTAAACATTCCTCTTTACTGAAGTGGGGCGAAGGTGTGTATGTGTGTGTGTCTATATATATATATATATATATATATATATATATGTACTATTTGAAATTAGTGACGGTATAACTTCCTAGTCTGTGAAATGCACGTATGTGTGCAGCTGTCTCTTTATATTACGTCTGTGTAATGTACGAATTTGTCCAGCTCTATCCACATATTATGTCCGTGAAATGTATGAATGTGTCCAGTTATCTCTTCGTATTACATCTGTGAAATGTACGAATGTTTGCAGCTATCTCTTCATATTACGTCTGTGAAATGTACGAATTTGTCCAACTATGTCCTCATATTATGTGTGTAAAATGTTCGAATGTGTCCAGCTGTCTCTTCATATTACGCCTTTGAAATGTATGACTGTGTACAGCTGCCGCGACGTCTCTCATTTCATTCTCAGAAAGCTCCTAATCTCCCTGTTAATGTATCCTGCACCAGCGATCAGAGTTATGAATTTTCGAGTAGAATGCGGCCCGCATGTGGCAAAAGATTCTAGAACAGAGTTAGATTTCATTAGCGTCAAGTGACTGGATGGTCATCAGTTATGAATTTGAAGCGACTTGAGACCTGCGATATTCCGCAGCATATATTGGTAAATTTTTTTTTCTGACCCTTGAAGATGGGACTGATTGGTTGTCCCGAAACGTCGGTAAGGAATTACCACGATACGCTGCGCAGTATCTCAGAAGAGCGCAGATCTCATCTACTCCGCAGCGGAAGCCTGAAATCGCGCATTGAAGCGACTTGAAAGGAACAGTTAATGGTCTGATTGAAGGCAGCGATTTGGAAACACTACGGAAAAGTTGTCAGAATATTCTGTGTCAGGGCTGCAATTCGACTCGGGTACCTCCCACAGAGAAGTGAGAAGCGTTACAGTACTGCTTGAGGCAGCTTGCTCCGTTTGCTCATGAACTGCGGTCTACATCAGTAAACATTTTATACTGTGACCGGAAACATGGTGTCGTGTAAAGAACCATATGCACTTACTTTATGCATACATACGTTGACAGTTGTACATGACTTGATGAGATTTTGATTATACATTTTAGCGAACCACCAGTTACAAAATATATCTTAGTGTGCACTGAGCTACTGTAGACATGGATGATCATAGAACAGTAGTGAGATAATTGGCTGTGGGGGTTACGAGGAGGTAATGGGGCGTGGTGGCGCCACCAGGTATGAGGGAGCACATTCCAGTGGCGTGCTGTTGTGGGGTGTCTGTGATTGACGGACATCTAGGGGGTAGGGCGCCCAGTGAGCCCTGAACTGGCTGTCTTTAGCATTCAGGCTTGTTTCTTGCTGCAAGTGCCTGAAAGCGGTGAATAACCAACAGAAAAGCCAGCTTCGGGATTCATAATGTGTAATAAAATGTATATTTACTCGGCTGGTTAGGAATTTTCCATTTCTGTAGAACCCGAAAGGTCAGTACCCTATTCACAGTGCCGCTGTATTAACCTATCCTACACCAGTTAGTTGTGTTCCTTCTTATTCCCGTTTACTCAACATATATTTTACAGTTTTTAAGTGATTCATGACCATGCACTGTTGATTTCTTATGAGAAGTAACCAACAAATCCATATGTGTGTATGTAGATTTTATATTATAAACAACGTAGCCTCCTGCATGTTTCGGTCACCTATTGTCATCATCTTGTCAATATTTTATATTCTAACATAGACGTGGAACGTTTTTCCTAAAATGTAGCGTTTTATATTTGTAAATTGTTTCAACGTTCTATGTAATATTCCTTCAAAGAATACCTCCATGAAGATGGCCACAGTAGGTGGCCAAAACATGTATGAGGCTAAGCTGATTGTAATATAATAAATCTACATATCTGTATATACACTTGCTGGTTATTTGTCGTAAGAATACATGTCAGCGTTAACATGCCATCTTCTCCGACATGTCCTGAATGGTACCGTGAAGTTTTTCAAACACAGAGTCCTATAATAGAGTCCTAAAATTAAGCATTTAGAACATAATAATAATAATAATAATAATAATAGCCTAATAATAATAATATTATTAGCCTTTTCCTTGATACGTTTGCCTCTTCAGTTTCCACTGTAATCTGTTGTCCAAGTTTCCGTCCTGCAAACCTCGATGATCTTTCATGCAGGATTTAATGTGTGTTTTTCCACTCCCTCTTATTCTTTATTGTGGTCACCATTGCAACACATTTCTCGGCAATCTTTTCCACTTCACAGCTTTAGTGTAGCCGCACCATCTCCGCGCTCTGTTTTGTAGATTTCTTGTCGACCGTGACGTAGGCACAACGTCGTTTCCTTTCCACAGCATTTAGTTGCTCGCTATGTTCGCCCTTGATCTCCTGACGACATCTTCCAGAATTTAACTGAACCATCCATATATTACATTTTAGTTTTACTGTCATACCTAGATCATAGATTAGCATCGATTTGCGACCTCTGAGATGTTCACTGCTGTGTGGTTGAGTCGGTTCTCCTCACATGTGACACTGCGACACTGGGTGACCGGTTCGCGAAGTCTTCAATGACCACAATACCTCCACCGAAGCCAAGCCAAGCCAAATTGTTGACTGGGAGGCGGAGACTTGCGCAAAGCGCAAGTCGACGTTCCCCTGTCTGTTAGGCATTCCTGCGTTTGACCGCATAGCTGGGGTCAGTAACAGACACCTAAACGCTAACAGGGGATTATGGTTACGCTAACGATTTTGAAGTCAGGCTGAGGGCCTTGACTTATCTTGCCAAAGACTAGGGCCTGGTTGCCCTGGATTAAGTATGGGAGTAATAAACTTTGGATGGTTGGCTGCCTGGGTTCCGAGCCCAGATTGGCTCTGCCGCATACTGGTGTTATGCGACGTTTGTCAGGCGCTTAGGTAAAACCGCCACGCCTGGTGGAGGGAAGTACGGGCCGTCCCCCGACTTTGCATCGAATACCCTGGCATTTGCCTTAAAACAGAGGAAAATCACGGAAACCCTCAGGGTAACCGAAGGGCTCTCGGCTGATCAGCGCCGAGCGCGATTCGTTTAGTCGACTTGGACATCGCGGGCGATGGCCTCGACTGGCCTGCTGTCCCCTGCCGCCCTTGGTTTTCGCGTCAAGTAACGGGGCCAACCCTCCGTCAGCTTAAGTATCTGCCGAGTTGCCGTAATAGGGGGTTCCCCACATCAGGTAACTTTTGAGTCAAAGCTCTCGGTCAGGCCTCTGATGTGGTCGGCAAACAGCGGAACGCCCAGATCCTCGTGTATCTGCCTGTTACATACCAGGGGGCACCAGTAGCGAGGCGAAGACGCTTGGATTGTAACACCGGTAGCCTCCGGACATGGGCGCGGGCAGCGGACCTCCACGCGGGGCACACATAGTCCATAATGGGGCGGATGAGCTGCTTATGTAGCAGGACTCCGTTCCTGACGGATAATCACTCTTCCTATTCTGGAGGGAACCCAGCATACCCAACATTTGAGCAGCCCTGTTCTTAACCTGATCGATGTGAGGCGACCAGGTCAGTCGAATATCTAGGGTCGCCCCCAGATAACGAGTTGTTTTGACGCATTCGATTGGTTCCTCGAAGTGTGTTACTGGTCGGGGCTGGATAAAGCGCCGCCCGTCACGCGCGAAGATTATCGCGGTGCTCTTAGAGACATTAGTGGCGATTCTCCATTCACTCAACCAACGTTGAAAATGGTCGAGTTATGACACCAGGTAGCTGACAAGCAGCGTCGGCTTGCGGGACGTGGTTATGATGGCCGTGTCGTCCGCGTAGAGGGCCAACTCGACGTGATATGAGGGTGGGAGCATGTCGTTGACATTCAGAGTGAAGAGGTCAGGGGAGATCAATCCCCCCTGAACCACCTAGCCCGCATGCCTCGACGAGATGACGTGGCCGCCTGGAAGGACGCTTCGAACGTCCGATCCCTGAGTTAGGATGAGATTGAATGGACTATGTAAGACGGGAAGTTGTGGAGCGTTAGCTTGTAGAGGAGGCAATTGATCCAGACGGTATCGAAGGCTTTGGCCACGTCGAGGAAAACTGCGCCGGTGAGCCTTTTTTCGCCGAAATTCCTGGTTATTCTTTCAACGAAGTGGGCTGCAAAGACGTGCTATGTCTGGGTCTGAACCCAAACTGCTCGTGTCGCATCAGTACGCGTTCGTTTACTACGTGTAAGATCCTAGCTAGTAGCATCTATTCAAATAATTTACCAATCGTTACCAAGCGACTAATCGGCCGATAGGAAAAGGGCAGTGCTGGATCCTTCCCCGGTTTAAGGCTAGAGATCACGCGAGCGTGCTTCCACGTTTGGGGAAAGTGGTGGGTGCGGAGAACCGCATTGAAGATAGGGCGAGGAGGGAAACCGCTCGCTTGGGAAGATCCTTCATTGCCCGGTTCGGTATACCGTTCGAGCCCGGAGCCTTGCTGACCTTAAAACCCCTGATTGCTTCGTGAACCTCGTGAGGGGTTGTTAACTGGGGTTCACTTGCAGGGCTTAAGAATTAAGACTTTAGCGCCAAGGTCTCAATAAATGCCGGGACCGAAGGATCAGTCACCAGCTAATACGGAGCCTCCAGATTGTCTGCAAGGGCTTCGGCTTTCTCAGAGTCTGAGAGGGCGATTCCCCCTGGGGTGACCAGGGGGGAGATAAGGTAGGAACTCTCATCACCCTGTTGGTCAACCTTCACAGCGACTGGCCTTCAGGATCGAGGGATTCGAGTGTAGGGCCCCACTAGTCGTTTCTCCACTCGTTGAGCTGGCGGGGCACCGAACTCTGGAGGCGGTTGCCCTCGGCTTTTAGAGCGAGACCTTGGTGATCTGCCATTGCCTCCATAGCCGGTTTTCAGGCGTGTTTCATAAGAATGCCGGCCGGTATCGGAGGCCGTTGGTCGTCACGCGGGCGACGCTTGGGAGTTGACGCAGCAAGGGCCTTCAGAACGGCGCCGGAGAAGTTCTCAACGCATGTGTCTATTGCCATCTCATTGTGCAATTCCGGATCGAACGGAATTAGTTCTTCCAAGTGAGTTTGGAAGTTGGCCCAGTCAGTGAGCCTATAGTCAGGGCGATCTGGTGGGTGGTGGAAGGATGAGCGACACGCAGTGTCGATGAGAACGTGGAGGTGGTGTAACTTAGTGCATAGCACGAAGTCATAACCTGGAATGATAGATTCTTGGTTATCACGATGTCCAGGAGATTGGGAGTAACCGAGGGGTTATATGGTTTGGTTGTTGGGGAATTCGGTCCAAAGATCAGACAGGAGTTTTCGTCGGCATAATCACGCAGGAGCTTCCCCCTTTCTCGTGCTTAGCCGCGAGTTCCAATCCACGTGTTTGGCGATACGATCGCCAGCCATCAAGACCGGCAATCCCCCGTCGAAACAGGCGGTCAGGTCTGCTCCGATGAGTTGGCGGGAAGGCGAACGGTAAGCCGCAATGGCTATCACCGGTTTGCCGGCCAAGTGGGTTAGGCCTGGAACGGGCACTGAATGGTGGACTATACCACGGCCGACTGGGATGACTGTCCCGCCCCCTGCTGTCAGTCTGTCTGTGCGGTGGTCGACATAATTGGCAAGCCGGAAGGCTTGCCCAGGTTTAAGGGATGTCTCATTTAAGAGACAATTATCGACATCGTGCTGGCTGAGAAAATGCTCCAATTCAAGTTTCCTGCCGGGCACTGCGTCCGCATCCCAGCAGGCGAGGCGCAGGGCTTTACACCGCCCTGTCCTCCTAGGGCATGCTGCCATATTCGGCTACAAAAAGAATGACGGTCTTCAGGAAAGCGCGGGGGCGATCTGCCCCAGTGGGGAAAGAAGAGATGGACGTGAGGAGCCGACGAGTCAGCTCCACTCATGCATTGAGGGGAAGGTGATCGAAGCGATCTGAGATTTCTTCGGGTGGGGAGGTGGAACTTTGTGTTGCGACTACCGAGTTGTGTGTTGTGGATGTGGCTGCCGCGGTTTTGACACTCGCGGCTGCTTTCTTCTTAGACTTCACAGCAGCCCGTTTAGGGGCTGCTGTGGATTTGGGTTTGGTTTTTGAGGCTTGGCGGTCTCCCTGGTGGCGGTCACTATAAGCTCGGGCACCTCCGTGACCGGCTGAGTAGGGGGAATAGGATGTGGGTTGGTGGGTGGAGTCGTAGCCTTGACGACACGCCCCCTCGGACGACGCGATTCCACCCCTCGCCCAGGTCCATCTGCTGGTCAATGGGCCCGGTCCGCTGATCTTTAGGAGCGGCAGGTTGGCCTGTGGCGACGCTCTTTCGGCTGCGTTCCGACGCTTGCTTTGCAAGAACCGCCTTCGCTTCCTTCCACTTCACACAGCCACTCTAGTTCGCTGTGTGGTTTCCCCCTCAGCCACAGCACTTAGGCTGTTCCCGCAGGGTATAGTAACCACCGGAGAGGTGAGAGCTCCCACATGCGACGCACCGGGGTGCGTATCCGCAGTTACGCTGCCTATGGCCGAAGCGCTGACAGCGCATGCATTGCAGCGGCCCTTTTGGAGCCACGCGCGACTCCAGCGACACTCGCAAACCGCAGAGTTCGGTGAGCGATTGCACTTTTGACAACTCAGGCCCTCGCGCCATTCATACAATGAAGTGTGGGGTGGGAGGACGGTCCTTGGCGTGTCCGCATCGCGACGGCCAGATCGCGGCTGCGTGACTCTCTGAACACGGCTGTTCAGGTCCGTGTTCAGGTATTCCAGCTCCTTTCTGATGACGGTATAAGGCAAACCCGTACCCAAGTTCATCACTAGAAGTCGCGCACAGCGGTCCTCTGGGAGGGTGAACGTATGGAAACTCACACCGTCTTTCCCATCAAGAGACCGCAGTGCACGGACCGCGGCTCTGAACCCGTAGATGGTTGATGGGACGACCATGAAATTCTCGCCCTTTAGTTGGGACATCAGACCGCCTGGGCAGGATGCCCGCAACCAGGCCAGGAAGGAACGGGTATCACTAACACCTGAAATAAAAATGGGCGTCTTGTTAGGACTCTCTCCTGCTGGTACGCAAGCGTTGGCCTCTTGGGCGTTTGAAGTGGTTGCATCTGGCCTGCCGCTCAGATGCCCGGACATGTCGCTAGACATGCGCCTATTGGTTGTCTCCATTGAAACACCGGGTTCGGATGGATCCGAATCCTTGGCTCTGGGCTTGAGCGGCCCACTTGGCTGAGACGGGGCGGCGGGCCTGACCAATACAGCCGCGTACATTGCCCTTCCCCCGGATGGTCCGGCTTGCCGGTTGCCGGCAGCAGCTTGTTCGCCCGTGGCTGTTGAGGTCGCGGACAGAGGCATGGCCCCAGCGCCAGGTGCTGGGGGCCTGTTGGCGGACTCCATCGAGTCGCCCGAGCTTGCTAGCTCGTTAGCTTTTCTCTTGCCCGCGAGTTGTTGGGAAGCTCTGGTCCCGCTTCCGGATGTGGTGCTGCGTTCCCCGGCAGGCACCGCTGGCTTCTTCCTCCTCGCCATTGCGAGCCTCATCTCCTTGAGAAGGGCCGGCGAAACCTGTAAAGTAGAAATAGCCTTCATAAAGGCTAACTCGTCCTGCCTCAGCATGATGCTTCGGCAGGAGCACTCGGAAGGTCTTCCTTTTACCCCTCCGCTGTAGCTCTGCTGGAGACTAAATGCAGAAACCAGCTCAGTCAACATCCCGTTTCACCAGTCAGCCCAGGCAGGCAGGTATTACGATCCTCTAACTCTGTCACTCACTCCACAGCTCACTCGACTGACCTCTGTGTCACTCGACCATTGCCCGACTACCTCAATACCTTCATCTTCAAGGGTCTATAAATATCCGAGAAGAGTACCTCTTATGGGACATATAGATCCTTCAAGTTGAGTACGATACTTCGAACCGACAAGAACCGTTTACCCAGCGAGATAGCGTCGTATCTCATAAAAACAGATTCTTAACATTATTTTGCCTTCTTTTTTTGATTGGTTTATACGTGGAATGTAATCGATTTTTATTTTGAAGTATCTCCGGTTACAGTCCTTTCCCTTTATGTAGCCTGTTGTTTGGTTTGCTTAATGGCGTGCTACGAATCGAAAGGGCGAGGTGCGGTTCCTCGAAACGGCGTTAGGATTTTCTTCGTCACCGACCAGAAACCACAGAGTTTTCTAATTAATTAAAATGCCCTTTTTGCTTCCCGTAAGACGGAAGATGTAGCCTATTTATAATTAACAAGCTCCACACTTATTTTGCAAAAATTCACGTGAAGAATATACATAGATTTGCAGTGGTCTGAAAATAAGAACTGAGGAGGATAAAGTGTTGTTTGCACATGGTACTTCTCGGTTTTAGCAACTTAAATTGCCAAAATAACGGTTTAATAATTACACAAAACTTAACTTCAGTCACATTTTCCCAGATTTCAGCGTGTGAGTAAGAAAAGTCCCATTGTAGCATGCTCTGTGTGTACTAGATAGGGTGTAGCATATGTCAGTCATTAGTTGGAGTCACATTCCACTGCTTCGTAAATCCCCAGCTCATTATAGAGAAAAACTTGACCTATGTCGTAACCAGACAGAAATGCATGTGAAACCTGCCAGAAAACTCACTTTCCTACGCATGTCATCTGCCGAGAGCTGGCAAGTCGCACAGCGACGCGTTCCAAGCTCTGTTTACAACCCATGTGTGAAATGCTTGATCTCCATCTAACAACAGCATCAACATTGGCAGGTCAACTTTGGTGGTCGCAGATCAGGACTATTTTTTAACGATACCATATCAACTGGACCTAATGTAACATAAAGCAAGGAACACACATTACAATTAAGAACTTCGAAAACATGACGTACAATGAGTGGCAATGCTGCGTAGCCTCCGTTGTCGGACTACAGAACATTACCATTGAAGATCTAAACTATACAGTATCTACAATGATCTCGTTTGTTCGGACTTGTCGTCGTCTAACTTTCAAAGTAGTGTGACGATTCGGAAGCCGGCTTTGCTTCCGTCTTCAGGTAACGGAAAGCTCCCAATCATGTGGACCCCTGTGGTATCGCTGTTCTCAGTCACTGCGCACCACAGTAATTATATCTTTAATATACCAACAAAATGCACATATACAATACAATATATACATTATTATCAACATTGCCCTATGTGTTTCGGCGCTTATTGCGCCATCCTCTCAAGGGAGAGCTTTATCATACGCCCAAAACAATTGTTGCGTTGATTAATTATAGATCTTAAGTTGTATTGTATATGGATTTACAACTCCATTTACAATTATGTAAAAGACCATATTTGCTTCAACATAAGAGTGAAGATGTTAAAAGACCATGTATACGACTCTTTTTATATTTGTTTGTTGAAAAATGCTACTGCTATTTCTTGTAGGTGTTGTGGCAGTTCTTGTTCCTTGATTGTTCCAACTTTGTAGGGTCCATAACATTAAAATGTATAATTTCGGTTAAAAGTTTTACTGTTGAGTAATAATTTAAAATAAAATAGAATAAGAATGGATAATTATAAAACAGTGGAAGTTAGAATTATTTAGTGTTTTTTGAGTGCTGTATACAGCAGTTACATGATGAGATCTAACCCGCAGTTCTTATAATAAAACCAACTAGATGCACTAACTTCTCAAATTTATTTTTGGAATAAAACTCTACGTGTTTCGGACAGTATCTCTGTCCATCGTCAGGAGTTTTTCACTGTACACACAGCAATGGTATCTGTCATACAGGTTTGCTGACATATACCATTGCTGTGTGTACAGTGAAAAACTCCTGAAGATGGACAGAGGAACTATCCGAAACATGTAGAGTTTTATTGCAAAAATAAAGTTGAGAAGTTAGTGCATCTAGTTGGTTTTATTATAAGAATTTATCACGATGCACGGTCACCTGAACGTCAAAAACTACCCCACAGTGTAGGTGATGTGTTGTCTGTATGATGCGGTGCTCGCAATTTATTATGGAGTAATGGTGACACATTAAATACGATTGTATTATTGCATCATCACCCTGAAGATGGTCGGACTACTGGCCGAAACGTGTTGGTGAATATATTTTGAACCAAAAATACACTGTAAAATTATAAAGTTGAAGAGCGTTTTTTGGTTGTTTATACATTTTACAAATCTAATTAATGCACGGAATGTGGGACATATTTCAGTAAACTTGTTAAGATGTGCACTTGAGACCAGATCTTGTCCATGTGTAGTAACAGGAAAATAGCTAGTATGCATGTAGAAGATTCGCGTCTTCTGAGATGTTACGCAGTGTCGCCTGTTAAATATTTGTGGGCATTTCAAAGGATCGTACTGATTGCACAACATCGGTAACTATGATATTTGACAGGCGACACAGTGTGACATAAGCAGAAGGCATGAATCTTTCAGCAACCCCACTGTTCGAACCTTCACTATATGTGTTCATTTCTGAACGTTGTGGCCAGAACGGATCATTCTGAAGGCAGTGTACTTGCCATTATGTGTGTTTCGTAAACGCGGTGGCCTAGCTGTATACTTCTCATTTCCAAAACTCTTTGAGTTGTTATTTACGAGGCTTTTTGGACCCATTTCAAAGATACTGAACAAGATGAAGTCAGTAAATCAAGACACACAGAACGAAAAGAAAGTAGGACTGCAGCCAGCTTAGCATATACATATTAAATTTCGTTTTATGTGTTGGCATGTTTCACCTCAGGAAACTACGTAAAGCATTTCACGTTTTGTGTTTGGAGTCTACACTACAAGATGCTGGATGGATTTAATTTCTTGTTTGTGTGACATAAACCATATTTTTTACATATAGTTAAAATTAACTTTTAATTTTGTTTTTCAAGAACATGTAGTAGTACAGTGATTATTACGTGGCACAAAATGTAGATGCGTCCATCCTTAAAATCTGCAATGTTAAAAGTTCCTCCGTCTGGTATGTACTTATATTATCGACAATTCATTTCATAGGGCTTTGTGGCACTTGTAGCGACATGAAAATTACAATACATACGTATATATACATGTGTGTGTGTACACACACAATACATATTCATATATTTCTTCTTTAGTACTTTGTCACTTGCAGGCTGAACTCTCCTTTCGCCACATCGTCCAAGGCACCGTCACCGCTATGACACACCAAATAAAAAAAAGATGTGAAAATAGCATTACCAAACATTACCTGAATTTAATCTCTCTGTATTTTACCACTAATGTCCCATCGATCTCTTACCATTGTTCGGAAGTGCTTCAACTTTACCACACTGTCAAAGCCTCTTTGAGCCTCCTTTTATATTCTGGTGTTTGTTCTGTATTCTGTTGGCGATAAGTGAAGTGCTGTATGTAATCACCAGCAGTTCAAATATTTGTCGTTAGATGCAGAAAACAGTTACAGACAACTGCATTTCCGACAGTTCTGGTTGTTAATTGGGCGAGCTAAGAACCCGGAAGTCGCGGGTCGAAGTGGCTCCTGAAGGAAGTCATCTCTTTACACACATAGCTGCCGGGTGAAACAAGGCATCGGGTTGCAAGAAGGGGCGTGCAGGCGCCCTGTATTGGATCCCTGCACACTATGCCATATGTGGGCACTGTGCAGTGGCGGACTGTGTGGTACAAATTAGGATTACCAGGTTTCTTGACTTCGTCCATCTTCTCGTATTCAGAAAACAACATGACATTTTTGGAACTAGATCTGTTCTTGTTCTCAGGCGGAAGGGTGTGGAGGACCGTCTTCAGTAGCTGCGTCCTCTTCCTTTCACCTGATGGCGGAACATTCAGTTCCTGAAAAGTTGATGTTTCTTTTGGTACGAGATGATGGACAAAGTCTAATAACTTGATAATTGTATGTCCTTTGTACTATCGTCAGAACCCGTTAGAACTGGCTTACGTGTTAATATTCAGATATTTTTTAAAGTTTCTATGTATGCAGATTCTAAAGAAATTACATTACTACTCAGTAACAAGTGCTTTATTATTCTGGTGCAACGCATGGTTTTGGCCGATGGAATTTTCAAACGGTAGGCTAGGAGCGAATCACTATTGCAGCGACAGCGTCGTGTTTCCTCTAGCCATTCTCTCTGCCTTCGTAAGTTCAGTTGGCTTTGTTACGGTGAAGTTTCAAGCAAATAAACATACACCCCTCGCCAATTAACCAGGCCCTGTAGGCCTGTCTGCCAGCTCCGCTGACTTCTCTGCCGACCAAAATCCATGCACTGCATTATAACATGTTCTCGAAAATTCACTATTGCATCCACTCCTAAGACGGTTTAGTCGAGTTTCTGTCTGTACAACCTATTTTCCTAACATTGGCCTTCATTTTAATATTGTCGTCCAACATTTGCTTATATCTTTCCGTTTTCCAATAAATTTTGAAGTCCCACCCATTTTATCATCCTTGGTTTGCCTAACTTTGTTAGGTGGAGGGGACAGATTGTGAAGCTCATCATTACACAGGTCTTCCGATTCTTGGATTACTGTTTGGTCCAGATGTTCTTCTCAGTGCCATGTTTTCAAACGTCCTCGGCTTGCATTCTTCCCTAAGTGCAAAGTACCTAGCTAAACACCCATACAAAGTCTGAGTTATTATTGTAGTTTGGGGCGCGTGCCCAAAATTGCGAAAAGCTACTATTGGCTTAATCATATCTGTCTGTCTGTCCGTCCGTGCGTCCACATGGAACAACTCTGCTCCCACTGGACGGATGTTCATGAAATTTGATATTTGAACACTTTTTCGAACATCTTTCAATTGAATCCAAGTTTAATTAAAATATGAGAAGAATAACGGGTACTTTGTGTAATACTTAGTCTTTTGCTTTTTCACGGAAACATTGGTAACGCGAACGCTCTTTATTTTCACGTTAATACGTTCTTGTGTATATATCTGTATGGTTTGAGGTGTTAGGATTAGTCTTTCCCTACTGCTGGGTTCCACACTTTCATTCGGTCGGCGGGGTTAACCATGAAGGTGGAGGCAGCAGGTTCCTTCGAAAAATTTTGTATGTGTGTGTCAAAGTACACTTCGTCACGTCCCAGAAGACGGTACTGTTCAGGACCCTTTGCCCCACACTGTAACCATTCCATCGCTGGTGTCCGTTTGTTGTTCGGCTGTGAGTAATGGCCTGTGAACTGAGGAGTCCTGCAGTAGGAAATGGCTTAGCCTGTCCACTGGTTGACAATGCGAATGAGCAGATGATGGATAGATAGCTGGATGGATGGGATTATTACCTTCTTGCTCCCTCTTTGGTTTAAAATTCTTGCAGGCGCCTCATCGTGTCGGACAAGCGTACACCGCAGTTCTGAAACGTGATCTGTGTTCTTGGATTTAGCAGTGCAGAAACAATCCGAAGAAGATTTGTTATGACATTTGCCTCAGCACACATTCACGGCACTTAGGGGTGGGAAATATTAACAAGAATGCGACGAACATGCCCACTACATGCTGCTAGTGGGGGCAAAGCATCACCCTACTTTCAGAAAAAGAACAAAAATGCAGGCGCACCCCGCTGAACTAAATTTTTGCCTTAGCTGCCTTGTATATCTTATTGTCTTTCCATTTCAGGGAAATAACAGTCTATTCTTGAAAATCTGTTTACATTACGGGTAGAGGCGGAAATAAATTTGTTTTGTATATCATAAGTACCCACCACAATTAAAGAAATGCTGCTGTTACCTATCTTACATTTCGCGTGTTATTTTTTAAGACGAATCGTGTTTAAGAAAACTGCTATAGCCGGTATTTAAGCTTCACGTAATGTACTTGGTTGTAATTAACCACAATAAAATTCACCCCACAACATTACCGTACGCCCTAATACAAGATGTAATACAGTTCGTCAAATAATTTTGAATATATTATTTAAATTTTTGCTCTACGGCTGTGACATGTAGAGTATTTTGGATCATTAGCATTTCCGTTATTGGTAACTGAATAGTATACAATATTTTAAGCGTTTTTTTTTTTACCAAAATGGCTTAAGCAACGGAACTGTGTTTGGAATGGAGCACTTCACTGTTCCAAGCTATGATGCTCTGGTTCTGTTCTACTTTGCTTGTTTACTGTATTGTAAAGACAGCTGATGAATGGCAGAGAAATTCCATATTTTTAAAACGAACAAAATGCCCTAATTAAAATACAATAAAACAGATCACAAAACACACTTCATATCAGGTGCCAATTCCTACATATTTCGGCATCAAGGTGCCATCATCAGGGAGTTTTTCAGCACCGAAAGTTCTTAGGTCCAACAAGTATTTCAGGTGCTATTCGCCCACACTTGCAACATGAAAGTTAAAAGTCTTAAAATGTTCAAATTCCAGAATACACATCAACAAGCACACGTCCACATTACTGCAACAACAGTACCTCCTCTGCTACACATTCATAGCCGTTTATACTTCCTGGGCTGTGCACACAAACATACGCATCAGCATACGATCCAACCAGCTGAAGCGTGCGTAGTATCCTGTGTCTGGGTATACAGTGTATGTAGTGTACCTGCGAACCTTGTTGCTTAATATCTCCCTGATGATGGTACCTTGGTGCCGAAATATGTTGGAGTTGGCACCTGGTATGAAATTTGTTTTTTGATCTCTTTTATTGTATTTTAATAAGTGCATTTTGTTGATTATTAAAAATATAGAATTTAAGAGTGTGCAAACGGTATGAGCAGCATAAAAAATCAGCAGAGAAGTGTTTTGATTACATTTGTTATGAAAGTGGTTGTGATGATGGGGTGTGAATGGAACTGGATACGGTTGATGTCCAGCAGAGGGCTTTAACTTTAACAATTTTATCTCTTCGGGGTTTTCTACAGGAGTCTTAGGCAGTTTATTACATGCGTTAAACTCAGATGGCGAGAAGCTGAAGCGACACACCTTTGCACTTCGGGAAAATGAGGCCTGTGGCAAGTACCTTTTGGTTATGGACACCAATAGGTTTGTGACACGCGGTGGCGCATATGATTGAGACACCGCGCTGCAAGCCGGACGGCCGCGGATTTGATAACCGAAGGTGTCATCGGTATTTTTCATTGACTTTATCCCTCCGTCCGCCCTCAGTACCAGGAATATTTCCTGGGGGTAAGGGCGGCCGGTGCGTGGAGCTGACAACTTTACCACATTCGTGTGCCGACTGTATGGCAATTTGAGAGACTCAACCTCCTGGAACCCTCAGGGCCTGTCCAGGCATTTACACCTATAGGTGTGCCAGTAAACGGGTTACGATTTTGTTTGTTTTCACTGACAGAATACGCGGTCACTCTCGGTGCTCGATAGATGGCTCCTTGACTGTACAAATACGTACCTGAACTGTAAGAGCCTTACCGTTGAATTTGCACAGAGCCGTTTCCATTACCTTTAAGCTTTGCTGCAACCAGTGATGACACAAGTACATGACCACTGATATGCGGATGAAGAAAGAACTGAAGCTGAAAAATATGAACTTTAGGACATTGGGCTGATATACATAATTAGACAAAGCAAACAAAGTGAAGCATCCTGCAAAACAAACTTTCACATTGAAAATTCAGATGTAGAAATTCCGTGTCTTCGATACATAGACCATGTGGATTGCAACGGATGAAGGTTTATCGTCAGAGATAACATTCAAGGCGACGAGCTGGGTTAGACCAGAGAGGCGCCTGCAAGAATACTGTGGATCACTTGAGAAAAGCTGCATTTCGCTTAATATGTAAAAAAAAAAAAAGGTTCAAGTAACACGTTAATGGAAACCAAGAAAATGCTGTATAAATTCAGCAATAAAATATAATATAAACTTACGTCTAGCCATGTTTTGGATAACCCTGTTGTTTGGGACAGTTGTGTCCTTTGTACTCACGGACAGACAACTTCGTCCCGTCTTCGAAATCCGATTAGCGAAGAAAGGCTCCAGGGAAGGCCATGCCAATTACGCTGTCATACTGGTCATTACTTCAGAATCAGACGATGCTGTCTGTACGCGTGTAAGCTCTATTGTTACAGTTTCGTGTGGGTGCCGCCGGTGGACGGCAGACTCACTGAACATATCCCAGTCAGTGTAACATTGATATAATTTGAAGTGCAACGAAACACAAGAACCGGTCCGTAGTTTGCTGCACACACTGAACAGTCTTCACTCCCTTTGTTTGCAAGGAATGGTGCAAATAATTAATTTTTTCGTCCCTCAGTACGTCTATTTCCCACACCGTTTATCGGATTTTTAACAGCTATGGCTTTATGTTGTAGACAAGAATAGGTTGTTTTAATTTAGAGGCAAGATGGGGTTATTTTGTGGCGACCACATGCTTGGGAGACTTAGTTAAACTTAAGTAGTGCATAAATTGTTAAATATTGGATCAGTTATTCATTATGATTACACGATTACGTACAATAAGAATACATTAAAGTAAGATGTAAGATTGCTCGTGTCTGTGATGTGGCGCCGTACAGTTGGTATTAAGTACTAACCTGTAGGAGGAACACGCTCTATCAATCTTCATACTGCCCTAAATGTGAAGGTAGCATACACTCCGAAACTACGGTTCCTCTCTGCCAAACTACGAAAACTTCTCAAGTCCCACTTACAATAACCAAGGAATGTGCCTAATATAATACATTCGGATACACTCGTGAAGTCTGGTGCTGTCATCTATTGAACCTAATTTGTACTAAAGACGCCCGAGTTTCTAATGCCCAATTGCAGGCGTTTAAAAATTACAGTAACAAATACACGTACTTATACTCTAAAACCTGCATTACCGATCTTTTTTTTTTTGCCGGTATTTGTATTTCTACACTATATACCAGAAAGAAAAAATAATGAAAGACTGTATTCTTTCAAAAACCGATCCACGTCGCAGGCTGGACTGTATTTCTGAAGGGGCTTTACTTTGCTTACTCCTCGTCTGTACATTATAAAAACTTTGGGGAATCTAATTTTAGCCCTTACCGCTGGAATGTCATCCCCACATTACATAAAATTTACGTCGAGGGGGTTTCTTTATTCCCAAAGGCTCTTTTCGCCGTACAGATAAGAATTATGTGATGTGCAATACAATACCGAACGTATTAACATATACACAGTATATATTTTTGAGCAGTTCTCTGTATGCGTTGTATTTTACGGAACATAATTAAAATAATTCATTATGACGTAAATTGTGTTACTTGTAATGTGATTCATTTTGTAGCCACCCATGAGAATTAAAGAGCAACGCTTTCAATGTTTCGCGAAGAGAACTTCAAGGAAAGTGACTGCTTTCAAGCAATATGCGTGGATCGAAGGATAATAGTAAGACAGGTCTTAAGGAAATAGAGTGGGAGGGAGTGGCTTTGATTTGCTTGTCTCAAAATAGGAACTCATAGCGGCACTTGTGACCTCGATAATAGACCTTTGGGTTCCATACCGTGTGGTGATTGTTGTTTAGTAGCAGATCAGTTGTCTTCTCTCATGTAAGGCGCGCAAGTTAGTATTTGAAGAGCATTAGCGTAACTGTAGACATTAGTGTCTGGGGAAAAGAAATGATTATAGGAAAGAGCTACAAACTTCCTATGATTTCCCTCGAGTTTTTTTGCAATCAATGGAGGCAGTTGAATTCCCCGCAGCAGATACACACCTTAATTTACGTCTTACTTACTTACTCCATGGTGCAGAGTCCTTCTTGAAGAGCTAACTGGTTTGCAGCTAGTCAAGAAATTCCCCTCATTTCATGGAACCCGAAGGTTCATTACCGCACTCACAAGCGTCCTCCACCTGTCTCTATCCTGGGCTAGCCCAATCCACTCCATATACCCACATCCCACCTCCTTGAGATCCATCCTAATATTATCCACCCATCTACGCCTAGGTCTCCCCATTAGTCTCCTTCCCTCCGGGTTTCCCAGCAAGACCCTATACACCCCCTCTCCTCACCCACATGCGCCACATGCCCAGCCCATCTCATTCTTCTCGATTTTATCACCCGCACAATATTGGGTGAGGAGTACAAATCATTTAGCTCCTCGTTATGCACTCTCCTCCATTCCCCTTCTAGGTCCAAATATTCTCCTCAACACCATGTTCTCAAGCACCCTCAGCTTCATTTCCTCCCGCAATGTTAGCGATCAAGCTTCACACCCATACAAAACAACAGGAAAAATTATAGTTCTATATATCTTGATCTTTAAATTTTTGGATAGCAACCTGGAAGACAAAAGGTTCAGCACCGAATGATAGCAAGCATTTCCTGACCTCAATCTGCTCTTAATTTCTTCCGGAATAGAATTTTGATTTATTAAAGTTGTTCCCAAATATTTCAACTCTTCCACCCTCTCGAAGGTACTATTACCAATCCTCACACTCTGAATACGTCCTGCATTCTGATCTCGAGACATGACCATGTACATAGTTTTATCAGCACTTACTTCCATCACAATCCCCCTAGTAGCAGCTACTAAAGCTTCTGCATTTTCCTTTAGAGTATGTATGCTTCCTCCCAGTATATTAACATCGTCGGCATAAGCCAGCAGCTGATGTGTACCATTTAGTTTCAAGCCATCCC
>Ga0131853_10004549_pt1 | contig 24859 bp, 7 predicted proteins | sample TergutLab28metaG_FD_92764 | JGI IMG/M metagenome (GOLD analysis project Ga0131853, IMG submission 92764) | Labiotermes labralis P1 segment gut microbial communities from Petit-Saut dam, French Guiana - Lab288 P1 (version 2) (version 2) | ecosystem: Host-associated > Arthropoda: Insects >...
CATTCTTATGCTGTATATCAAAACTCTCTTCTATACCTAAATACTTATATGCTTTTCTCGGGTCCAGTTCTTTAATGTCGTTGTCAAATGTGCTTCCTACATGCAATTTGCTTTGAACACTACTTATTATTATTATTATTATTATTATTATTATCTTTAGGACGCGTTATTTGTGCGTGCCTTTAGACCAAGATGCACAGTTTAGAATACATTAAGATGTAGGTCCTCTGTTGTGATAGCCAGCATAGATTTCAGTCTGTTGTGTATATTCCTTAATTTTCTCTTCGTTTTCTGAAATTCTGAAGCCGTCATCCCTCGGCTAGTTTCATTGTAACAACACCGCAACATTCAACACTAAATGAGATGGACACACACAACTACAACCACATGTCTTTCCATTCCAACTCCTTAAATTTCATTACCTAACAATATTAAATTTCGTGACTGTGTTAGGCCCAATCAAAAACTCACCACATAATTTCCCAGTTACTCTCTCCATCATGTAGATGCAGACTTCTCTCAGCGCTCTTCTAATACAGCAACTAACTGCGTACAGAATAATTATAGTTCACAAACATATAGTTGTTCATTTGGCCAAGAAATTCCCTTGTTTTACGAACATTATTGGTACACAACCGTGTTCAAAATATCCCGCAACTGAATTCTATCTTCTGCCAGCGTAAAACAGTTTACATTCTTACGAGGTGTGTTTAAAATACGTCTTAATTTTATTTTCCCTTATCTTTATAAGTTTAACACTCCCAAAGAAATCTTAGCTCCTAACCAACCACATGCTGGTGGAACACAAATTGGATATCGAACTTACATTGTACTCCATCATAACTGAGTCAATTCAAATCCTACTCACAAAGTATAACAAAATAATATTATTGTTATAAATTATATTTAACCCTTAGACACCTAACGTCAACTATATTTGACGTACCGCACCGCTAACCTCCAAAGTTGCATTTTATATATTTATTCAACAAATATAAGTACTGAATATCTTAAACATGGTATATACTCTCCTTTCTTTTCTCTTCAAAATGCAGTTTGTTTCATAATTCTAACATATTTGGTTCCTGTATTATTCACATTTTATATACAGGGTGTGCTAAATTTAAAAAAAAATAATTCCGGCGCCAAAAGGTTAAATATATAGGTATACCAGCGAAAGAGTCTGCAGTGCTTTTGGATATTTGCATTTATTGTCCATGCATATGTTGGACAAGACCTTGAAATAGGTCATGATTGTGTGTTATGACATCACTGACGACATATCGTTCAAAATTATGCTCCCCTGCTCCTTCGATACGTGTAAACTTTCCATGAAGCCAAAGTAAAATCTAAATATGTAGGCAAATATGACTGTAAATGTGTAGGCAAATGTAATTATGTAGGCAAATATGACTGTAAATATGTAGACAAATGTAAATATGTAGGCAAATATGGCTGTAAATATGTAGGCAAATGTAAATATGTAGGCAAATGTAATTATGTAGGCAAATATGACTGTAAATATGTAGGCAAATGTAAATATGTAGACAAATATGACTGTAAATATGTAGGCAAATGTAAATATGTAGGCAAATATGACTGTAAATATGTAGGCAAATGTAAATATGTAGGCAAATATGACTGTAAATATGTAGGCAAATGTAAATATGTAGACAAATATGACTGTAAATATGTAGGCAAATGTAAATATGTAGACAAATATGACTGTAAATATGTAGGCAAATGTAAATATGTAGGCAAATATGACTGTAAATATGTAGACAAATGTAAATATGTAGGCAAATATGGCTGTACATATGTAGGCAAATGTAAATATGTAGGCAAATGTGGCTGTAAATATGTAGGCAAATGTATATATGTAGGCAAATGTAATTATGTAGGCAAATATGACTGTAAATATGTAGGCAAATGTAAATATGTAGGCAAATATGACTGTAAGAATAACGTGGCCCACACGCCATCATTATAGAAGAGGTCACAAAATAGTGTGTAAATTTAGGCACACAAACGGCTAAAACTACAGGTCCACTTAAATTCTTTGTGATACCTTACATTTCTATTTAAAATTTCAATCAAACTTAAACTTCAACAAAATAAATTAAACCACGTTCCACATTACCCAGCAAGATTTTCATTAACCCTAACTTTGCATTTAAAATCGAAGGCTTGAAGAGTTCAGGTTCCTCCTATGAAGTTATAATTAAATTTAGAAAATCACTAAAGAATCTCGGATAATCGATAGGAAGCGACAGCAGTTGTCGAGCGGTCGGTCTTTTGTGCGGAGCGGTAATTGAGGAGAAGCTACTGTGCCTCGAACGCATCTGATTGCTTCCCTGCACACGATTGCCTGCGTACCTACAAAATAAGGCGAACTGAATTCGTACATTTTAGTGGAATGGGCTCTTTACAGAAACGTATTCAGATAGACGGCTATTTAAAAATTCCGAACTTATCACACAATTCTCTGATACTGAAGGGTAAACTCAACTTGGGAGTGAATATATGTGTACGTACATATTAATTGGATGGAAAATGTGACATATTGATCTAAGAGACAAGGAGGTGCATGAATTCATGATAAGATGCTGCATAACTTTCGCGTTTCGAAAGGATATATTAATTAATTTCATGGAAGAGGCGGTTTCTTGAGAACCAGGTTCAAAGCCGTGTAAACAATGATAAGCCTTGAGAATCAACTGAGGCAATAGTATAAACAACCAAATAGATGCAACGATAGCAATTTATCGGTAAATTCAATTAGCTCAACACGTTTCGCGCAATAATTTCGCCCATCTTCAGAAGCGCTAGACTGTGCTTACAGCTTGTGGTGTAATGCACCGAAGAATTTACCTGCTGGTGACAAGGTTGAATTCCAATTCAACCTTGTCACCAGCAAGCAACAAGCTGTAAACACAGTCTAGTGTTCCTGAAGACGAGCGAAATTATCGTTCGAAACATGTTCAGGCAATTAAATTTACTACTAAATTGCTATTGTTGTATCTATTTGGTTGTTTATGCTACTGTGTCAGTGATGTGAAGTCACACGAACATCAACTGAGGCAAATGAACACGAAAAGGCCACTCCATTACATGTTCACGCAGGCACAGAAGGGAGGCAGGAATATAGATCTAAACTCTTCGCCAACCGGCACTATCAGGAGCTGGGTGGTCAGTACCACGCTCCGGCCACTTTACCTCCAGGAAAGAGACCCAGCACCCATGGTACAGAGGACTGGGTAGGCTTCGCGCCGGTCTGGACGGCACGGAATATCTCGCTCCCCCCAGCTTCGATCCCCGGATCAACCAGTCCGCAGCAAGTAGCAGCACCGACTGAGCTACTCCGGCGGCCAGTTTCTCTAACGTAAATTTTAATATTATCCTTCAATCCACACTTAGAATATCGAAGTAGACTTCCCCATTTAAATATTTTACACCAAATCTTTTGTACACTGTTCATCTCCCATGCGTTCTAGTATTGGTTTTGACTTCACAGCGCACATAACTGATGGTAAAGACAACACATTATGAAAATGATCGTTATGCTTATTTCTCCAGGTTACTGTTAACTTTTATGGCTATGAAAAACGGATTAGTAATAAAGAAGTGGACAGGAATTTTTGGAACAGCTGGGAGAAAGAAGTGCCTATAAACAGTTAGTATGAAAACACCAAGAAAAGAAACCACTTAGGAGAAATGGAGGTCAAGAAAGGATGAAGTTTAAACAGACATAAATGGTACATGAGTACCGAGTAGTGCGGAATGTTATAGCATGCTAAATCTGTTTAAGTCCTAGGAAGGATTCTCGGCTTAATAAACCGTGGGGAATATCTTGACCATCCGAGACAATAAATTGTTAATATGTACTTCGCTCTCTTGAGTTCGCTTTCTTAATATTTAAGAAACTTTTAAAGGTAAATTAGAAAGACAAATAACTTTAGACTTTGTTACTGTAGATCGAACGTATCTCCCAGTCTTTGATACTCATTCATTAGAGATTCAATTTCAACGTACTGAAATTTAATTTATTCGCAGACATTACGTTTATTAAATTAAGAAAATATTTATAATTTTATGTCATTATATATTCACATATAAGGTAAATCAGTCCCAATACAGGCCCGGAGAGGCCCAGAGGATTTCAGGAAGTTAAGGTTCCCAAATTTCGTGACAACGGCACAGGATTGTCAGCTTTACACACCGGCCGTCATTACCCCCAGGAAATACTCCTGGTACTCATTTCTGTTAGAGGCTGAGTCGACCCCAGGGTCATAGTGCGATCGGAAGGATTTTATGTGAATGAAAAATTCAATGACTCCAGCTGGGATCTAACCAGCGACCTTCGGATTTGTAGCACAGCACCTTAACCACTGTGCCACTGCATATTCACATATATTCATATTATATATTCAAGACCTGTAACAAAATGGTACCGTGTATTATTAATGCACTATAAATTCATCAAATTTAGAGGCCTGTGCAAAATTATTCAGGTGGAGTCTGTGTAACTTTGTGGGTATATCAGTGTGGTATCAAGCGATTTTAACTAACAGATATTCCTTTTTTCAAGAGTCAATCACGGAAAGTTTAATTACTCATAGCAATTTAAATGTAAGGAAACGAAATAAGAGAAACTGAAAATAATTTCTTTGTAATTACAAACTGTTTAGTAACGAAAGGTGTTACAGAATATTTCTGCGGCATTAATATGCTAATTTTATGCGCATTTGAAGATGGCGTACGAGTTAGATTCCGTGGGAACAGTATCATCATATGTGCTATCAAATTGCAAATGACTTTTGCAATACGGTTCGTGACTAAGAATAAATTAAATTAGTTCTCAGTTGAAACTATAAAAAGTTTTATTACAAAAGATTATTTCTGGGACATTTAAACTTTCTTAATTCTTGCAACTTTTAAAGTTGCTAACGATGTTAACACACTCTTTTTGCTACCATGTGTGATATGCAGGAATGTAGTCCAGGATAAGGCATTAAGTATGGAAGCTGAATGGATGTTTTCAGACATATTTTACAATAGGGATTGGCTTAAATTAATACGCAACAGAATTTTGAACTATAGCTTTTACCACGGCCAAACACACAACATTTAATCAAAATTCGTAGAATAGTTTCAGAGATAAATATGCAAAACAGACAGGTATAGCATCATAGATATTCTGTACATTTATTTCAATACCTTTACAGAAAGCGTAAAAATCCGACCAAGTATGCTTTTGTAGCAGTGACAATATAAACTTGTACTCGGAATGAAGCCGATTAGTACTTCGGTCGAGTTTTGCGTGGACTTCCCAACTTATTCCAAGTGAATAGGTGGGTAGCACTTTTACACTGGCCACAACCTATTCCTTCGAAATTCAAACACAGACACGAGTCACGGGTCACGACATACCAAACTTATTCTTTCCTGCAGTAAGCTGAGAAACTTCACAGATCACATTTCTGTGAGTGTTGCACACATCCTGGAGTCTTAAGGGAAAAGAACTGATTTTCGAAACACTCTTCGCTCTATTTTCAGGATCAGTAAAGATCGTTGACGCTTGAACAAGTCAATAGTCACGTTCCATGGATTCGTATGTTCAAATCTTGAACAAACCCAGATTTTCTCCTGCAGTTAGATTACTGTACCAATCGAATCTTTCAGCTGCAGTCAAGAAAGAAACTAGCAAATCGTGAGAGTCTCAACCCAATAAATTCTCTTTGCCAGAGAAGCAGATATTTCTTTTTAAAAATACAGACATCCCAAAAGTAAGTCACTGTTAGGTCCTTGGATTCATTTAAGATTTATTTAAACGTCGTGTAATTTTGTGTCTCTGTATATTTGGAAGTTGGTTTGTTCTTAAGATTCCGAAGGTGCACGTCATCAAAATAATATACTCCACAGAAAACACAGCAGACTACTTTTTAAAAATTTGAAAAATCGGCGCTTTCGTGTTCTTTAGAGAAAGTAACATTGTTGCGCTAAGAATAGCAGAAACAAGTTAATACTTTCTGTGAAAAAATGGTGGCGACAGGTATGGTAAACAACGAGTTTTAGATCAGTTCTATCAATCTGGGATCCCCGAGATAAGCCTGAGTTGACCGTGAATTGAGTGGAATATAAACAATGAAATAAAACATTTTTTCAGTTACATCACCGTTGGAAATATTACAGTTTGTAACACGTGTTTTTACTTTGCTATTATGATTTTTTTTTGCGGATTAACTACAGGAATATTCATTTTTGCCACTATTTCAACAATAAATACTAACACGAATTGCGATTAAGGGGCCAAAATATTAAGTTACTTTCGGGCATAGCAGTCCACAGAAATAGCGATATTTTGTAGACCGCTCTGAAATCGGAAATTTTGAGAAGCATTTTTTTCAGATGTTAATAACGTTTGCTAACTGGAATGGACAGGATGTTTATTGAGCCACTTTCTTAGAGCAGTATGTAGTAAAATGTGATGTCCTTAACAGCATCTGCTCCTACAAAGAATCACTCCCACAAACTGAACAAGATAGGAAATGTGCGTAGAAAGGGACACTGCGGGGAGTCCCAATTTTTGCATCTTTGAATTTTTTCTTATTTACGTAACTTTAAAGCACTCACGCAACGAAGCACAGAATGCACATCCGTAGCAGGGCACCCTTCGCAACATAACATTACACAACACGGCATGCTGCCACAACACCCAACTGGTACAGCGAAATTAATGTGACTATTTATAATGTAACTTTAGCAAGGACGATACGGCTCCCTGATGATGGTCCTAGGACCGAAACATGTGGGAACTTTTTTAATGTTTTAATGTGTAAATTTTATAAATTTTGTATATGTGTAGTAGTTGGTATAATAATTGAGTAACTCAACAACACGCATTGTGTAACAACGAAAATTTCTGTATTATGTATTGCTTTCAAACACGAAATGTAAATAGGAAAGGTGTGTAAATAAGATTCACATAAAAAACCTCAAAATTTTGTGGCTTAAAATGATGCGGGTTTTTATCCCAAACACTTTTGGTTCAAGTTTGAAATATGCTGCAATATATCCACACAAAATGATGTCATCTCAGAAACGGAACTTCTCCCATCTGCGTCTCAGATAAGCCAGTACAACAGGACCTATCCACTCTAGCCCAGAGCAACCCGCAGCAAAATAAAAACATAAATATGGCGTCACTCTCCGGTCCAACCAAGAATATACATTAGTGTCAGCGTCACAGGCCTTTCGTGACTTTCTTCTAACATCCAAAATAACGACAAATTAAGCAAACAATCCTGCGTTTCTAAATTTGAAACGACACCTTTACTTGATTTCTGTTTCCCACATATAAGTAGAGATAAACTCTTCTAAAGGTTAAAAAAATCCCTCATCGAAATATAGGAAATGCAGATACAATAGAAATAAATACAGTAAAAAGCATAGCGATATGGGCATATATAATTGATGCATTGCCTTTAGCGTAGGATCTGGTAAGTCAGACGCGTGACAAACCTAGACTATTATCCGGGAGTTAGATTTGAGCACCTCTCGTGATCGGGGTTGAAAAACACTAAATAAGAGTAACGAGTGATTTCTGAATTTATAGATTTATAATATTTTCATTATCCTAGTAAATTTGAACATAAACTTAATTTTTTATAATCATATCTATTTTGTTAAAGTCAATTTCTTTAGTCTGTGGTATCCCTTTGGTTTTGGTCTTGAGAATTCAAAAACATATTTTTTATTTGAAATATGTTGCTTAGAATGTAATTAAAGACCTTCATTATATTTTGGGCCTTTAAAGTGTTTAGTACATAACCAAAGTACGATAACACATACCTGGAGTTATTTGCTTTGTTCTTTTAGAAAACTAATGCTTGCAGACCTAAAAGTTTAGACGTTTCTTGTTAAGTGGACTGTATTCACCACGACCGGTAGTTCCGCTTTCTTAAAGTGCAAGAATGAATTTGTACCCTTAACAATGCAGAAGATGTACAGGTCAGAACGAAAGTCATAGCGTTCTTACCCAACTTCACCCAATACCTTGCCTCTTGTTTGAAACGTAATTACTATGCAAATCTGACTAATCAACCCGATCCGCACACGTCATTCAGAGAGATATCATGTCCGCGTCCCTTCACATGACCTGAATAAATTGCAGTATTCTTTCGTTTCCCAGATATAAATTACAGTCCCTCATATCCCAACCGGAAAAAATTCAAAGTTTTCTCTTGTGATGCATTTAAGATGTAGTGAAACCCTTAGGTAGGAATGACTTGAACTCCATCCCGTAAACTTCCAAACCAACACATATAAAATATTTTGCAACTCTGCTAACATGTGACATTGTGTAGCCTTGTGTTTCAGGTTTGACGTTTCAGTATGAACTGCTGCTTTCTTCCAGATAATGGAAGCAATGGACTTCCGAAACGTCGTTATGACATGTTTACACATTACATGCCTTCGCGGTCAAAACCTCAAATCGTCCAAAACAGTGCTTGTTCAGAGGAATCTGTTGCAATTATCTTCATGGGAGACCTGTACCCTGAAGACGGAGGCAGCATATTCCACTGAAAGCTCGGTACATATCTTCTACACTTCATGGATTAATATCCCATACGACAATAATGCCCTCTATAAAGTGAAGATAGCCGCGGGTTAAGAACTGTGCCCAATATTGGCGAATATCGCAACAAATATTTTAAAGACATATATCTACTTCATACTTGGTGCTCCGTGATTCGAATCCCGTTCCCCCAAAAAATAGTAGCGTCATTGAGATTTCTGTCATGATTTTCACGCCGTCTGTAATAAAATCAGCCTAAAGTAGGCGTAAAGTAGGCAGCCCGCATTTCCATTCGAATCACACAAATTTAAGAGTGAAAACAAACGGATTATTCAGCGCTATAGAAGAACATATTAAAATGAATTTTCAAACAACGAAAAAAACAGTGTGCTTTGGTAAGCTCTAGGGATTAGCAATGCAATTACACTTTTGCCACCAGCTGATTTTTCTCAGTAAGTGCTTATTTCACTCTCATTCGATTGATAGAGGTGTAAAATGTTTAACGGTATCGCCACCATCAATTTCCGAGTCTATTAACAAACAATATGAAGTTGCCTCTTGGACAGGAAATATTGCAGACAGCGAATTACTCGAACTCACTGAAGACTGTGTTCAGATGTAGAGTCTGGTGTTAGCAAGGCTCTGAGAGTAGAAACTTGTTTAGAATATTACCTGAGTTCTTGCACTGTGCGTGGGAAAAGAGGCACAAAGCACCCATGTATTCAAAATTCCTTTGCCAAGAATGTGCTAACAGAAATTTAGAAAACAGATACACTACTAGTAAAATATTCAGGTAGCCTATTATCGATATAGCTCAGTAACTAAAAGAACGATATTTATATAAATGCCCACACATACTGCCACGTCCAGGCCATTTATTTCGGTAGCTCCGACTCTCAAAACTATTACATAATTAAATCAGTTTCGTCGGTCAAGTCTAACGGGAATTCTTAACAATGGTTATTTTATAATTTTTAAATGCTTTTAAAATTTTTACCCTCCACACTGAAATCGTCTGAGGCAGATCGAAACTGAACGATACAATAATTTACTGGACACGTGTCACGGTCTAAACCCGGCGGCAAAATACTGGCTTCAAAGTAGCTAAATCGAAACGGCATATTATGGTACTGTTTTGGTAAAATACTTAATTTCTCACTGAAATCTTGCAGAACTTAAGTGAATAGCAAACTTTCTCATCATTGACCGTTTACAGCTCAGTGGTAACCTAATGTACCACATGCTGCAATATTAAGGAATTTTACACTTTTCCACGCAGTGTGTTTAAGTGTCTTGTGTGATTCTCAAAGTAAACAGTGACTATTTCCTTCAGCAGCATGAGCTTCTTGTTCTTTACAATGCACAAGGTGTGTGTTCACTTTCGGTTAGGAACTGTATTTTTATGTGCAATTTAGATGGAAGTCAGTCTGCAAGGGTTCCAAATAACGTTTGACACATATATGAACATATTTACTGCCACACATTTCGCGTAGCTTTGCAACGACACCTAGTAACAAAATGATGACAAAATTTGCGTTAACTTCTGTATACTGAATTGCGTTCAAATGCGCCTCACGTTAAGTTAGAAGAAACACGGACAAGTTTTTCTGTACGGTTAAGAAGGGAGTGGAGACATTCCCGTAGGTCTTTGGATAGAAATATATCTCAGAAAGTGGATGATGCCCTAAATAATGTGGGCATATTCGTGTCTGTAATTCTGGGCAAGAAATTAATTAAGAAGGAGATATAATAGTGTGAAAGTTCGGACTACAAGAGCATCTTCACTGAAGAGGCCACTGATTTTTAAATTTACGCCGCCGATCTGAGTTTGGCAAACTGTCAGAACGCTCTGTGTGCAGTGTTACTCGCTCTAACGATGTCCCTATCGATTTATCGACCTGCAAAGAGAGTGAGACAGAGATGGAAGAACAATTGAAACCGCTATTTCAAGTTTTTTAATTGTTTATTGCTGCTTGTCACTAGAAGAATTCTAGTCAAGAAGTAACTCAGACTCAAAGTTGCCACCCCACTTCATAGAAGTGGTCTGTGAAACCGAATGGGAGAATTCAGGAATTAAAAAAATTATTTACCAACAGAAATATTTATTCCATTCCTTTTATAGAAGCAGAGAAAGTACGAGCATTCTTCACACTGCAAAGTACAGAGAAAGATAACAAGCAGAGGTGTGAGTATACAAATATTTATAAATGAGAGTTGTGACGTAAGAAACCCATATATAGTATTTCTACTATGCTCAGAATGGTGTCTTATGCTCTCTCAAACAAAATTAGAAAGACTTGAAATTAGGCATCACGAAGTGCCAGAATGGACATATAATGAATAAAAACATATACTTATTCTAGTAATTAACCAATTTGATGCACAAAATTTTTGTTTTACAATTAGTTCTATTTCATGCCTCTACGTGTTTCGAGCACCATGTGCTCATCATCAGGAGGTCAAAATTATATTATACGGCATCTGGTATCATTACACTCTGTAGGTGGCCGTCCCATGCACGAGACGGCCTACAGAGTGTAATGATACCAGATGCTGTATAATACAATTTTGACCTCCTGATGATGAGCACATGGTGCTCGAAACATTTAGAGGCATGACATAAAACTTATTGAAAGACAAAAATTTTGTGCATCGAGTTGGTTAATTACTGAGATAAATAAACTGAGATGCACGATCAGCAAAACATAAAAAATATCATATACGTTAGCACTACTTATGTATTAAATCATAGGCCTATGTTTTAATAAATAAGTAGTGCTGACGTATATGATTTTATTCATTATATGTTCAAATTAGAAAGAATTTCAAATTTCAGTAATAGGTAACCCACGTTGTTTGTGTTGTAGGTAACATTTCCTAGGAACTAGCTATATCATGGTCAGAATATCCTAAGCTCCTTGGGCTATAATTTTCAGGCTTGTCGATATTTCTTGCGCTAACCTGAAGTTGGGGACAGTAAGCTCCTTCGAAACGATGGTACCTATATACCAGTTCACACTGCGTATGCCTATGAAACGAAGAATCTTCATCACCAAAGTGCAAACCTCATATCTGAAAAAGTGTATATCTTCTGTGTACCAGGAACATAACCCAGGTTACATTCCAGGACACAAATTTTTCTCTGGTGTTCGTGTTCTTCTTCACACATTTCAGATGAAGTCCGTACAAGTGTACAGGCAACAGGGATTCACTTTAACATATTTTACAATTTTCCAATTCCAATTCTCGTCGCCCATGAAATAAAAGGCAGTAATAAAAATAGATCATAAATTCTTCTTTTAATGATTTAATTGGCCTCCCAATCATATTTTTCTTCCAGGGATCCCTTAGAACCAATTACTTCCCCTCCATCTCATGCTTCATGTATTGATTAAAATGTAATATGATAAAAATATAAATTTATTATGCGAAAGGACCTCTTTCTTTCATGCATGGAACTCTCGACATTAGAATAAGTACACAATATTCAAATTTCATCAGAGACGTGGATAAATTTTACCATATTACGTTGGAAATTTTGACTGTCTGTGCACATTTTAAAACAAAAGTTCCTTCTAACTAAAATATCGTTCAGTTAAAACACAACAATGTACTCAAAAATGTAAAGTTTCTACATGTTTCGTTTACAATTAACCACCATCAGGCAGACATTTCAGTACATGGACATGACATGTTCAGTGCCACAGTATGGGATCCCATATTATTTACATTTTCTGTTTGAATTTCAGACTTTATGATGATAAACTGTTCAGTATTTCAGTATCTTGAATGATTATTTTATCATCATAAAGTCTGAAATTCTACATAGCAAATGTAAACAATATTGGCACCCATAGAGTGACACTAAACATGTCATGTCCATGTACTGAAATGTCTGCCTGATGATGGCTAATTGTAAACGAAATACGCAGAAACTTTATATTATTTAAGGTATTGTTGTGTTTTGATTGAACGATATTTTAGTTAGTACTACAACACAATGGGATAGCTCCTACCAAAAACGTTTTTCCACTAATTCGGCATAATTTTATTGGCAAACAAATTGTTTTTTGTAATAACTGGCTATGTGTTACGTCCTGTTACTAACGCAATCAGCAGGCTAAACAATTACAAAGACATAAAAGAATTCATTAACTTTATGTCACATATACAGTATACTTGATGTAAGGTTTCCTTTATACTCGTCTATTTTTGTAATCGACACACGTAGTTAGTTCCTGTAAACAACAAGGATTTTCTTTACCAATAAGTTGTTTCGGCTTGGTGGAATTGCTTTTGGGTTTACACTTCAATACACAACATAAACCACACACCTGGATTATTGGTTTATTTGATACACACGACCTTTAGGAGGGGTTCTCATTACACTGTGATATCAATTTATTGCTTCAGGATTGGTGGAAAATGTTGGTTACACGTACCGTTTATAATATAAGACAAATTTTTAAAGCTTCCTATCTCAAGTGACGTAATGCCTAATTAAATCCTAAGTGTGGAGAACTGCTTGAAACCTTCAACAGACAAATTGGCGAAGAAGCACCTTATTTAACGGAATCTGAAGGCCCTTTTTAAAATATTCATCCCTTTAACTCGAGGTAGATTTATGGAGCCTGAAACTTCAAAATCTGTTTCCATAAGACAAATTTTAACCGCTTGAACACCAACATATACTACCTGCTGCATCATTAAGAAATTCAGAATTTTATCCACCGAGTGGCTTTATGTGCTTGTCATATTTCCTACACAACAAACAGTGATTATTTCTTTGTACATCACTGACTGACTGGCCTTTGTTATGGACATAGCGTGTGTTCTGTCAAACACACAGACTGAAAGTTTACGTAACATTTAGAACTTGAACGTCAAAACATTTTATTACAAAAGGCCACACACATTAGCGTGGGCTGGTTCGCGGGTTGTAAATCAAAAAATAACAGTAAGCGTTATACGCCTACAGTAAGAACCAACAGGATGCACTATTTACTTACAATTTATTTCAACAGTTAACCTCTACATGTTTCGAGCAGGCTTACTACTCACCATCAGGAGGTACTATTCTGTGTATACAGCATTTGGTATACATCATGCTGAATATAATGACATTTTTTAAAATTATTTAATTATATATACATAGTCGTTAAAAAGCGTAAAACATTTTGTTGTCAGTAAAGTTTTACGCTTTTTAACGACTATGTATATATACATAAATAATTTTAAATAAATCCATTATTTTCAGCATGATGTAAACCAATTGCTGTATATACAGAGTATCACGTTCTGATGATGAACAGTAAGCCTGCTCGATACATATACAGGTTAATTACTGAAATAAAGTGAAAGTAAATAGTGCATCCAGTTGGTGTTTATTGTAGGGATATATCACGATGCACGGTCAACAAAACATTAGAAGTAAGCTGTTTACCTAACGGCCTTAATTACAGTGTATCATGCATGAATTTCAAATATGTCCGCGGGCCGCATAATTCAAACTGGTATGAAGCCTGTAGGCCGCGAGTTGAAGACACGTGATTGAGAAGAAAGACAGTATTTAACGAATAAATATTAATACGCATTTTCGTGGTCTGCCATCGGATCAGGTTTCCGACAAATTGTTATGCAACTTTCGCTTCACTTTGCTTGCAATTCAAACGTTGTAGCTGAATGTTAAGTATTACGACACTCATCACTGTTTAATGCTCTCTGTGAACCTGCCACTTCAGCTTTCTTATTGCCAAATTCCCTTCAGGCTTCGTTCTCGTATATTCTCAATGTATTACACTACTTTAGGGTAAGAAACAAAGTTTCCAATCTATATAAAACAAAAAGTAGCTTTCACAGTAATTTAATGCTTTTGACTTTCAAGGAATGTAAGAGGAAGAAAATTATTTTGAACTCAAGGGTAGTTAAACATTTCTCTCATATGAAAATATGCTCTTAATTCTTATCTATAAAATAATTGTAGTTTAGTATTAACTTTCGAAAGTGTGCGAATTTCGGCTGAGGTTTATACTTGCAAAACACGTCCTATAAAATGTTAAATCAGTATTTTTTTGATAACGTGTGCATTTAATGAAGTTATTATGTCTTTGTACGAAGGTCTAAAGAAGGACATTAGACGACAGAAGAAAAGAGATTCTCATGTAAGTTTAGGTTCCTGTTCAAATTATGACGCATCACGATAATATCTGGATTATCAAATGTACCGCATGAAATATATCCTTTTATGAAATGACTTGTGAGTCCAACTAGATACAACAATTATGATTTATTAATAATCCTTTAACTCAACATGTTTCGGGCATCATTATGCCCAACTTCAGGAGCGCTAGACCGTATATTTCTGCATATGGTTTTCAGCATTGTAAAAGATAAGTCAGAATAAGGTGTTTGCATTGTGACAGGTAGTTTGTTATAGTAGGTGATGGTTGGTAACTTGTATTAAATGCACTGTAGGGTGTGTTTTGTTTGAGGTCTGGCGCTCCTGAAGATGGGCATAACGATATCCGAAACATGTTGAGCTAATGGATTATTAATAAATAATAATTGTTACATCCAGTTGGTCTCACACGTCATTTCATATTAAGGATGCACGGTCATACGAACATTAAATGTATGTCCTCTTAGTTGAATGTATAGCGACATGGACACAGATCTTCCCGGCTTTCCTTCCAACGTAGAGAAATGACTGTCCTTCAAGCGCTAGTGGTATTATCTTTAAAAATTCCAGTTCACTTATCCTGAATTTACTGTAGGTACAGTGTGTTCAAAAAGATAAGTCATATAAAGGTATACTTTATACGTTAACAATTTCAGCAGACTTTTCCCAAGCACTGATTCTCAAAAAAATTTAAAGTATTGTGTTAAAAATAGAAATGTAAACTTGGCATAAAGACGGATAATTTAGGTTCTCACGAGTATTTGTTCCAAGATTATGAACTTCTTGAGCTTCAAGCAGTAGTAGATATATAAACCACACTTCGGAAGACTCTTTTGTCTCCATATTCGGGGTAGACTGAGAATTTAGACGTATGTCCTTCTGTAACATAGGCCCGTAATCTTGGTATGTAAGTTTGTATGTATGTATGTATGTATATAGGTAGGTAGATATATAGGTATGTATATATAAGGACACATTTTAGAAATAAGAATCCATCTCCTTTTTAAAATAATTGGGAGTAATATTTTAAAGTCGTATTTTTAATGTAAAATACGCCGTAAATACATTTTCGCACACCACGTAAAAGAGATCGTAATAATTAGACAAAAATCACTGACATTCATGCATCGTTTTTTACTTTATATGTTTAATATAGGACTATGTCGCATTCTTGTAAAAACATATGTTGTTAGCAAAACTCCAGTGTTTAAATTTTCACGTTGTTTGCTTAAACTACGACGATAAAAATTCAGTTTTGTAGGGAAGTTTTTATTTACATTTCAGAGTTGTTGTTCCTTTATACAGTTTTGTTTACATTTTCGCAATGTAATCATTCAATAAGGGCTAGTATTTGCGCTCCAAGTGCCACTGACTAATTATTTTATAAGTAGTCACTTATTTTAAATAATAAAATAAATTAAAATTGAATGGAAATATCAACTTTTGATTTGTTAATTTATTGTGAAAGTAAATACTGGAAAAACACACAAGTACTGCTATATTCTAACAAGGATGTTTGTTTAAAAGTCCATGTAGAAAAACTAAAAGCATATTCAAATATCCTCACCACAATGCAGGACAGACAGACAAAAAATAATTACAAGGCATTTGACACGTTTGCCAAGCTGAAAGTTTTGGTACGGATACTAAAAAATCAAAATGCTCTCAAGCAAAAGTAAAGATACAAGTAAAGACGAACTTCTCTTTATAGAAGTCATGAAGGCATAGGGTGAATTGGAGGTATGGTTCCACTTATTCTTAACCTCGGTAACAGATGCAGGTGAACAGTAAAATATACACACAGGCGAATTTGGTCTTACAGAAAACACTCCAGGAGCCATTTTAACGCGAGGCTGATGTTTTCAAGATCCGGTCATGATGATTGGCGTGGAGAGAAATATCTTGCCCATGACGTACATTGAAACAAGATTGTTCGATTGGCTAACCCTTATACCTATCACTATATAGAATATGCTATTCAGGCTTTGTCGAATACAATTAAAAACATATTAATTATGAAGAATGTTTGCTACCATGAGGTTCGAAATATTTACCTTCCCGGCTGCCATATGAAAAACATAACGATTTAGATAGGAAGGATTGTAATTTTTTATATTTTTTTTACATAAATTGCAACATTGTCACTTACATAAATGAAACAACATATACTGTGTGTATTTGAGAATATGGCACTGGAGAATTTTTGGACCTTTAAGTTAGAGAATGACACGAGGCTGAACAATATTACATGGTGATGAGGTCATGACTTGTATTACTTACTTACTCCATCGTTCAGAGTCCTTCTTGAGAAGCTAACTGGTTTGCAGCTAGTCAAGAAATTCCTCGAATTTCACAGAACCCGAAGGTTCATTACCGCACTCACAAGCGTCCGCCACCTGTCTCTATCCTGAACCAGCCCAATCCAGTCCATGTACGCACATCCCACCTCCTGGAGATCCATCCTAATATTATCCATCCATCTACGCCTAGGTCTCCCCAGTGGTCTCCTTCCCACCGGTTTCCCCAGCAACGCCCTATACACCTCCCTTTCCTCACCCATACGCGCCACATGCTCAGCCCATCTCATTCTTCTCGATTTTTGGGCAAGATATGACTTGTATTACTCGCCAAATATTATAGAGCAAATCAAGAAAGAAGAGATGGGCGAGATATTGGGTAAGAATGCAACAGAAGATAAATGCATACCGGGGCTTACGTGACTACCTTAAGAATGAGACCACTTGAAAGAAAGAGTTCGGCCGTGGCAAAGGTCAGGCGGTTAGTCGACGTCCTCTCATTGCGAAGAACGGGATTAAATCCCGTACCAGTCAACGTGGGAAATGTGGTGGTCAAACTGGCAGTCGGACAGGGTTTTCAATAAACATTTCTCTTTCCCCCGTATCACTATGCCAATGCTACATTCTCTTTCATTAATGTCACAGACGTTACGTTAGTACATAACCTCAGGAACTGACAGTGTCGCCACATAATGCACTAAAATAAACCGGCTGTCTATGATTATAAGGAAGCACAGCTTTAATATTGTTTTCAAAAACAGGATGAGAGGAAGTAGAGTGGATTCATTGGGCTCAGGAAAGGAGCAGTAGTGGGGCTCTAGTGTACATGGTAGTAAAATTTCGGTTCCCATAAAATGATGGGAATGAGGGTGTGTCTCAACAGACATAGAAATAAACTCCTATGTTGGAAGACAGAAAAAAACCAGTACTAGCCATATTTGTATATGATCAAGTCACCGTATAAGTTGTGACTTTTGGGGGTCTTATAAACTGAATGAAATACCACTTGTAGACAAAAATGATATTGTGACCATCATGATAAGCTAGTGTAGTAAAACAAACTCCCCCTTTGGATTGTGATCATTACTGTGGTGAGGTACACTGCGGTTAGATTTAGCATGGCTTACTATTTTATGATGGTTAAGAATAATTTCCTTGCAGCCGCATTATATTTGTCTGGTCATTCTGGATAACTAGGAATGTCACTGTTATCACAGGCCTATTTCTCTCATTATTCTAACTTTTAGTGAGGCGCTTGTTATATTGGATCCTTCTACGTCTGCAGTGGGACATGATTTTCATTTTCTTGTGGTGTCTATACAACTCTCACTGGCAGTGTCTCTTTTCTCATCCCCATTCATGATATATGTAGCAATACTCTGTGTGTCTGTGTATTTATACAATTCTTTTACTTTTTGACGTTTTGCTGACCGCTCATCTCAGTATATTTATTTCATTAATTAACCAACTTGCACGAGACGACCACCTATAGGTGTGATGATACCAGTGGCTGTGTAATACGATTTTGACCACCTGATGATGATCACATGTGCTCGAAACTTGTAGAGGCATGAAACAAACTTATTGTAAAACAAAATTTTGTGCATCAAGTTGGTTAATTACTGAGATAAATAATTCTTTTAGTTGCACAGTTATTTACACTAGCATTTTATTTGCCGTTCAACTGGATAGAAACCTTTACATTTGGTGATGGAAACAGATCCATATCCCGAAAGAAGGTGTTTGAAAAAACTAAAGGGGATACAAATTTCCCAAAATGATAGCTGTATTTAAATTTTTGGGTTTCGCAACCATTCAATAGTTTCTCAAAAGGAACCGCATTTTATGAAGTTAATGTACGCCAAATGCGTTCAAATACATATGTGGGTAAAAACTGGATTTTATATCTTAGAAGAAAAAGTAGTATTTTGAGCGATGTGATATAAAAAATTAGATACTTCATTTGAAAGCGGGATTTCAAAAGTTAAGGGAAATTAAAAGGGGTGTGGGAGGTGAATGCTGTGCTCCTTGTTTACGTATGCAGGACGTTTATTTGCCCGAAAAATAAGAGGAAAATAAAGTTTTTTGAGTAGAAATTTGTCGACATGAATGAGGAAACAGCGTACCCGAGAATAATAAATTGCACCAAAACATAAGTAGGAACTTCAGCAAAATACTTATAAAGTGAGGTAAATTGCAAAATATGTGGATTATGGTAGCTACAGTTGACGGGCACATGTAAACGCAGTAATGAACCTTCGGGTACCATAAAATGAGGGGAATTCCTTGACTGGCTGAGAACCGCTTCGTTGCCCAAGAAGGACTTTGCTCCGTGGAATAAGTAAGTAACTGGCAAATTAACGTGCAGGAATTTTCATGTTACAAACGTAATTATAAAACGGATAGAATCTGCTACTCTGACCTGGTGTTAATAGGTGAGCAGTTCCACGAACTTCGCGCTAATTTTAAGATCCTGACTGCACCAATACTACTTCTACTACTACTACACCTACTACTACTACTACTACTACTACTACTACTACTACTACTAATAATAATAATAATAATACGCATCGTCATCAAAGACAGTGTTAGCTAGCAATTTTTTATTATATATCACATCCAGGATATCTTTTCTCTTTTATGGAATTTAAGCAGACATGAATTCAAGAAACTTCATTAATTACTTCCACACCTTCCCCTTTTAATTCGATTCTATACCATGTTCTGTTTTATGCACAATTCGTAAGACTAGTGTCTAACCTAAAACTTAATGTCAAATTTTTTTACATGTACGGAAATTTTCTGCAATATCAAACACTAAACCTTCTCCAGATATAAGAATGATTAACATCCGAGAATACTACGAAACCTGTAATCGTATTAGTTTGGCTCAGTGAAGAAAGTAGAGTTGTAATATATTCAAAACTTTCCTTCATACATTTTACGCCTCTAAACTTCTTCGTTTGATGGTTGTGAAGATCACGGAAATATTGGAATCGAACATCGACAGATGGACGTTGAATGTGGTAATATTTTCTTGAAGTGTGAGTTCAGTGGCACATACATTTGGTCAAAACTTCCCTGCTTTGATAAATGTAGGCTCATCGCCTTCAAATAATTAGAGAAGAAAATATAGGTTTATTAAAATTCTCTCCATTTCCAGGTTATTCGCAAATGAATGCAAGAAAAACAGTGTAGAAATCACGTGGAATAACTGCCGACATCAGAGTGCTGGATTAATTTTATCTTACGTTTAACTGTGCTACCAAGCTTAGCATTTTCTTCAAATTCAAGTATTAACCTGTAACAACGACTTCCATTTCCTTTACTTCACATTAAACAACATTTGAAGTATTCAATGTCACCGATGAGTAAAAGGGTCAATAAAGTCACCGATACCAAAAACTTCAGGGTATGTGTGGGTCGCAAAACTTCAGTGTTTACTGGATCCAATAGAGCTGCTCAGTACGGATGGCATCTTATTCACAGCAAACGATTTTAATGACTGCTTCCTTGAGTATTACTTAACTGGACGACAAGAACGAGCGAATGGGAGTCCATTGGGACCATCTCTTTTACAGTAATTCAGATCCATTTGTATAATCAATAGAACACTATAAAAAGTCACATCAAACAGCGAGGTTCACATTTTACATTGAGGAAGATATGCGAATACAGAATCCGCTGAAATCACGTAAAATTCTGAAAATCTTTCCTCGACGACATATTGTCAAGTACCAATATAATACACGCATGTATGACAGCGTTGTTTAAAGCTCGTTATTTTATACCATCTAAACTAAAATAATATTTACCATAACAATTTAAGAGAAGGTGTTTCACTACAAGTTTAGGATACATACTGAGCTAGATGGAATATTACAAACCAAAAACACAAATAACAAACTTTAGGCTTTGTGACATACAAGTTTGAATTTCGGTCTAGCGTATTAGAGAAATAGAACTGATTGGGAGTGCAGGAGAGAATATTTTGACCAATGAGGAAGTTCCCGTGTGCTAGAGAAGCATGTATCACGAAAATACTAACAATTGAATTCATCAACGAATATCATTAGGATGATCGAGTGAAGGGCAAAACAAGAAGCAAATATGTGGGAGAGAGCAGTCCGTAAAAATTTTTAGTCCGAAATCATAAAACTAAGAGACTAATTAGGAATGTTAGAACACATGGGAGAACAATACGAGAGGGTGCTGATAAGTCCTTATCCCGAACTATTTCCCGATGTCGTAGGACGGAATCGATAGTGTCGTTGGAAAGAGGAGTTTGTTTACGTGCCGAATTGCAAGTCTTTTCTTGTTACAGAGGTTGAAAGGAAGCATGTCAGGCGACGAGCGCGATTTCAACAACATGGAGACGCGAGCTATCATCAAGTTCTTTTCCTGCAAGGCAAGGCGCCTAAGGAAATTAACGCCATTCTGAGAAAAGCATTACGGGAACACGCACCTTCCTAAGCCACCGTCAAAAACTGGGTAACCCAGTTTAAACGTGGTGATTTTTCCACCTGTGATGCGCCTCGTCCTGGACGACCCAAAACAGTGACCACCCCGACGATTATTGACCATATTCACTAACTAATCTTGGTAGAACGACGGATTTCGGCTAAATCAATAGCAGAGCAACTGGCCATCCCACGTGAGCGGGTTGGGTCCATCATTCATGAAGATTCGTACATGCGGAAGCTCTCCGTGAAGTGGGTCCTGAAATGCCTGAACGCGGATCAAAAATGTCAACGGCGCCAGTCGTCTGAGCAAATTTCGGAATTTTTTCGGCGCGACCCAAACGAATTCCTGTCGCGATTGGTGGCCATGGAAGAAACCTGGTTATATCACTATGACCCGGAGACAAAGCAACAATCAATGGAGTGGCGGTATAGCGGTTCACCCCGCCCCAAAAAATTCCGAGTGCAAAAATCCGCTGGAAAATTTCTCGCCTCAATTTTTTGGGATCAAGACGACATCTTCCTCATTGATTATCTTCCAAAGGGCCAAACTATCAACGCGGAGTATTACTTATCTCTGATGGTGCAATTGAAGGACATTTTGAAGGAATAACACCACCGGAAGTTCACCAAGGGAGTCTTGCTCTTGCACGGCTATGCTCCTGCTCACCGTGCACTTGCAACCCAGAAGAAACTGGCCTACCTGGGCTTCCATTGCCTTAATTACCCATCCTATTCTCCGGATCTGGCCCCATCGAGCTACCACCTGTTCCCTGGACTGAAAAATATTGAAAGGTCTCCATTTTTCGTCCGACTTCGCGATCATTGCTGCCGTGGAGACCTGTTTGGACGGACAACTTACTGAATTTTTTTTGATTAGCTTGCAGACCTTCGAACAACTAGCTAAGAAGTTTATTGAGCTTCGTGAGGAGTGTGTTGAATAAATGCCGAGTTTGGTCGCTGTAGCTTGTTTCCTTTCTGGTCGGGCTAAGGACTTATCAGCACCTCCCCGTATTACCATGAACCTTAAGTTAAAGCATTCGCGGGTGCAGATTGAATTCATTTGGCTTAGGGCCCAGTGCAAGTATCTTGTGCACACAGTAATAAAAATCCTTCTCTTATAAAAGGATAATTCCTTTAGCGTTTACTGTTTATGCGGCTATTAGCCTCTCAAGATGTCAGGTACATGACGTTACAAGACACATTTTAGATAAACTCAAGCGTAAGGCGTACAAAACATAGGGAGAACCTTCGGAAAACTCTAGCACCTCCATCAGATTTCACAACAAAAAGGCAGAGTATATCCCATTCAGCAGTCGAGAAAAGTCTGTTTTACCGAATCAAGAGTTAAATAAAATGTTACCGTATGAAGTGAAAGACTTAGTTCCAGTTTATGCCAGTGAATAATATTTCCCAAGTACACAATTCTAACTAGCATTCGCATATTTACATGGTGACTCACCTCTGTAACTCAAACGAAAATATTTGACTCAAGAGTTCTGTTTTTTTTTTAATTCTTAGAAAATTTATATTGCTACTAAGATTTTTAACGCTTTTCCTTTGTAATTATGTAATACTATAATATTTCAAGTGTTACATGCAAACACGAAAAGTTTTAAGCACCAACGTCCGTAATGCTGCTGGATTGTTAAAGAGAAATTGCAAAGACAAGAACGGAAGCTTAAACTAGCAAGACTCTCAACAGTTTTGCAAATAATAAAATACACACGCCTCAGTTGCTTCTTAAAATACGTAGATGAAATAAAAAGGAGAAGAATAGCTTCAACAAATGTTGAGAGAATCCAGTACTTTTACGCATTTTAACCGCATGTCTCAGAGCACATGTGAAGGATACTTACTGCAAAACAAGAGGAAGACAGGTAACAGACTGACGGTGATCAGATGGACAGTAGAGACAGGAAACATACGACAGACAGCAAGACACATATGCAGAGAGATAACAGGCTGTTAAAGGGCAGAAAATAAGAAACACAGGTCGATGGATGGGGGAATGGATGGGTAGAATGATAGACACGAACATACGTGCATACGTTGGCGTAACTTTGGGGGGGGGGGGCAGGGGGACAAATAACCCCGATAGTTTTTCTATCTAAGAATATATTTTTTTAGATACTGTGCTGCAGAGGGGCAAATAAAAATAATTGGGGTTTGAGTGGGGAGAAAGGGGTTTATGTATATTGACGACTGGTTTAAACCAATCTTCCCCCTCTTTATAACTCGACTACTTCGTAAAGTTCCTAATACGCGTGGTAGATTTTACCCCCTTCTCCTGCGTTTTAATGGTCAAGTTACGCTTATGCATGCACACATATTTACATACATACATACATACATACAAAGCCTACATACATTCCAACAAACGTACTTACATATATACATACATACATACATGCATACACACATATATACATGCATGCATGCGTACTTATGTGATAAAGATTTATGCACGATGAAACCCACTTGGATTACCATAAAATGAAATCTGGACCCTGAAAGTAAGGGCGTTTAACTTCCAGAATTATAGCATTGTCTGTTCATGATAATATGGCTACCATAACTATCCGAACGCACCAGTAAAATTCTCTCAGACCCATTCATTTATGTTTTCATTGCTCCCAGAATAAAAGGAAGTGGAAGCTATTACTTCCAGTTTGTTAAATGTCGCAGTTGCTCGAAATACGCGGTGGTTCTCGTCGTTCTAATTCCTGAATAAATTTGTCCCCGCAGCCAAACTATCAGTCTCTGAATGACATCTTCCAAAATGCACAACAAAATGACATACATTGTCGTACAGTTTCAGGAGCAGCACAGTCTAACCGCCGTTACGGAACACGAGTCAACGGAAAGGCAGAACAAGGAATTACATTCCATCAATCTTTCTTTATTGGTTTCCGTAACGGCTTTGGAAATGTTGAGTAATGTGACCCTTTCAGAACAGAAGTCCAGAAGTCACAATTGCTCGTGTCAGAACATTATTTATTTCTCGTTACCTCTGGATCTCATATTACACAAACATATTAACTAAACCTTGTGTTAATTTTAGTTATAATACTGAGCAATGAACAAAAATTAGCAAAATAAAAAGAGTGATTTGTAAATAAGAAAAAGAGGAAAACAAGTGAAACAGAAAGCAGAAAAAATAAACTAATACTCATCTCTCAGTGAAACATGTATCCCTACATATTTCTGCTTCCAGATTTAGTTGACTATGTCTTCTTACCCTTAGTTTTTCTTCTTGTTTTCGGTTATACTGGAAATGTCAAGCACTTCAATACAGACCGTCAGGTCGAAGAAACCTGGAACGACCGAGGAAGTGATGGAA
>Ga0131853_10004552_pt1 | contig 24856 bp, 22 predicted proteins | sample TergutLab28metaG_FD_92764 | JGI IMG/M metagenome (GOLD analysis project Ga0131853, IMG submission 92764) | Labiotermes labralis P1 segment gut microbial communities from Petit-Saut dam, French Guiana - Lab288 P1 (version 2) (version 2) | ecosystem: Host-associated > Arthropoda: Insects >...
ACCGCTGGGAGAAGTGTGTGGAGTCCCAAGGGAACTACTTTGAGGGTGATTAGGTGTCCAACGCTCCAAGTAAGCCAATTTCTTTTTCCCGGCCAAAGGTCGGATACTTTTCTAACAGACCTCATATACACAGGATTCGAATAAACAGTTCGGAAACACATTCAGAAGTTGTTGCAGGAAAGTTGGCTTCAAGGAACAATAGAATGTGTTGGGGTCGCTTAATAAGCCACATTCAAGACAATCCTGTGGAAACAGAAGTGCATCTGATAGCTAGAATATCATCACTGTGCGTAAATGTTCAAAAATTCGCCTGGTACATTTGCGCCCGAACGCAGCAGACATTGTGCGTCACTTCTAGCATTACATTGAAGTCACAGGCAGGCAGTTCGACAGTTCTTGTGAATTATTTATTCGATAATATTTCTGCTGAAATTTACAACAATAAATGTACTCTAGAAATATATGAAAAATGATACGAAAAATTTGGATATGTTTTTCAGGCTGGTATATTTGAAGTATTCAATGCTTTCAAGTCTGTGAAATACCTGCACCATGTAAACGCTTTTAAAATTTACATCAAAGAAAACAGCTTATGCTTTGTTTAACATCTCCAACTACTCTGAGATGCTAGTACCATTGGACGCGTAAGAAACTCATTTTCCTAAAAGAAAAAAAAAGTGCAGCAGTTCTGTTTTATTAAAATCTTATGACTATCAAAACATCAGCCAGTGAACATGCTCGGCTAGGTTCGGTTCGGTTCGGCGATCACTGTGAATGCTTCCATTTCATAACGTAGCTTTGTTTTCCAAGCTGAATAGGTTCGGTTCGGTTTTCTTCGGCTCTGTTCGGCTTGCAGTGAGAATAAGGCTTAAGACATCTGGCCAATCCGTGCACAACACGTCATGTATTTAATGCGTACCTCGCAGAGAACGCAACGCGACGAGAGTGATCCGACAAAAGTGATGCTCAGTCCTCACAACAACAGCGACGCGACAGGACGCGTCGAGAGCGATGCCGAGCGATCGAAATGGATTGGGCTGTCAGGATAGGTGAAGAGGTATAAACGGAGCATCCGTAGAACTGCGCACTACTCAGGCGGTCCAATTCGGTTCGGTTCTGATCAGCTTGGCTCGAGATGCAGCGTGAATGACGCCTAAGGCGTCTGACCAATCCCTGCATAACACATCATGTAGTTAATGCGTATCTCGCAGAGAAAGCGAGGAGACGAAAGTAATCCGACGAAAGCGACGCGCAGCCCTCATGACAACAGCGACGCGACCAGAGCAACGCGGAGTGATCAAAATGGATTAGGAAGAGGAATAAATGGAAAGGAAAGTAACAAAAGTACTTTCGTTAAAATCCACCTACAGACAGGAGATTGTCTTTTACTCAAGGAAATACAGCAATTACATACAGAATACAAGATTATTCATAAGCAGCTAACACTCTTCTCTGGAACAGAAGCCACAGCTCACAAGAACAGTATCAAGTGTTTAAATTATTCAAATTTCCTTCCCAATTTAACATAAACTAACCGCACCTTATATACAATCGTTTCTTGTATATGACCATAATTTTTTATTCTTTAGCAACACTCACCACTACATCCAAGAGTAATTCTCCTTTTGTTCCATGCAGGATTTTGACCAAATTGCCAATGCTTTTCTCCCACACATAGAGAGCATGCTGCCTTGCTGATCCTGCACATATGTACTCTCCATCTCCAGAGAAGCAACATTTCTTCCACATAGTTCTACAAAACACAATACATATGCTGCATGTCCAGTACCTTGATGTTCTATTCCCACCCGTCTATCAACAATGTGATTGGTATTTGAGCTACCCTTCATCCCCTCCCACACATATACACATTAGAAAATGTGCCCTAATGTACCATGTACACTTCAGAACACTGGACAGAACAGTATGTTCTCTCAGAGAAGATGGTTATCCTTCTCCAGGCTTGGAAGAAGCAGCTAATTTGTAGGATGGGTACACAATGACAACATAAAATTACCAGTATATGGTGGGTTTGGATCTTAAATTCTGTTTTGCATTAATCACCACCCTCCACACATGGTCGCTTTACATTTCATGAATCTGTGCACACAGGCTTACTCATATTTTTCTACATATATACATTTTATTGTATGTTGTTATTTGTTTGCAAGCAACCACAATTTAATGATGGACTGCACTGTGTATTCAGAGCTGGTTCTTGTGACTAACCAGATATAGCATTGTGTGGACACAGACCTGTACATAGGATGAGGTTGTCAATCTCTTAACACCCTTGAAATACACTGTTATAAATGAGAATTTTGTGTCCAATACACATTGCTTTGATTTGCAAGGTTTTTCAGGAATGTAGCCCTGGTGTAAAAAGAGGGTGCACTGAAAAGAATGGTGATAATGCATTTCTAGAATTTTGTGAACAAGAATGGTGTGATCATACAGAGATCAACTTCCAAAGTGTGGATCTTCTGAACTACCCATGTGACATTCAGCATTGTGTTTATATTTAAGATTATTAGAACTGTAATTCAAACCTTTTGTACAGGAGTCCAGCGCTTTAATCAGATATCAGAACATCCTTTCACTAATACTGAATAAAACACCAAAATCAAAAACAATGAAATCCCTCTTTTAGGTTCCTGAATTTTAGTTTTATACAATTTTATGCACTCTCTATAAGGTCTTGGCCATATTCTGATATAGATAATGCTACATTTTAATGGCTTTTCCCTTTTTGTATTCACATTTTCCCAAAATTTACACTTCAATTTCCTAGTCCTGGCCATGAAAGTTGGATTGCATTTATGTTTCAATTTATTGTTACAATTTTTATTAGAACTGAGAGACAGTGCTCGGTGTCAGCTTCACGTAAAAAACAGAGCATACATGCAGTGATTCTGCTATCAGACAACTTTATTTACTGTTCTAAATTTACAATAAGTGAAGATGTGTCATGTGAATTCCAGTTACCATTAAATCACAGCTATTGTGGTGACATGCATATGACATTATAGTGTGATAACAACATGACACAGCTGTTTCCTGCATATAAGAATGTACCACATTGTATTTATAGTGTTCAAACATTCACATTTTAAATGGCTTGCCAGAGCCCTATTATGAGGCAATGCATGCCCTTTTTTTTTAACTGCATATTTTATTTCCTGGACTTCATATTTTCTTCCACTTCACATTCAATTTGAGGTGGTCACTAAAGCAGCTTAAATGGGGTTTCACTACAGTATAATTTTACATAACTGCAAACTTAAACATTCATCAGAATCAGGAAATGTTACTCACTTATTGACCAAGTCCTGCAACTTCTGAATGGGCTCTGGTTCACCATCCTTACCACATGTCAGTACCTCCTTACTGTCATAAACTCGGATCACTCGGTCTGCCGTGTTGATCAAGAAACAACTGTAACAAAGCAAGAAATAGTGAAGTCATTACCACCTACAACTTTCTCCTATTACTTCCACTGTTTTATGTTTTCTCACAGCAAAATAGCAGGACAGAAAACATACTGACAAGTTTGCAGGGAACTATTTTCTGGCAGCTGTGACTTCCATTCCTGAGTCTAAGTGTCAACCATCATTTGAGCTTCCATTCTTTTAACAATGAATAAGTTCCTTTCTGCTAAGACAGGAACCTTACACCAATACAATCAAACAATTGCACTGTTAGCATACTCGAGTTCCCTTAAGTGACTAACTGAAAATGTCCTAAAAATCACCTTCCGATTCAGAGCTGCATACAGATTTCATGCAGGCACCCTTGTTTTAGATTCCACAAATGATGATGATGATGACGATAAGGGCTAAAGTGTGGGGAAGGGATCCGCCTTCACGTTCTCCAGGGGTATGATGCGAATTTACAGCCTCCGTATGCTCAAGACCGTTCGTGCATTATAAAAAGCACATCCTACAAGAGGTGGGCCTGTTGATTAACAGAACATAGTGGATCTAGAGAAGTAAACCTCAAAAAAAAAACACCAAAAAACCTAGTCCATGGTGCCGAGGGATTACAGATGCATCTGCAGTGGAAGGAAAGAAACCAAGAACAGTGAACTTCAAGAAGTGGCGACCCTCAGTTTCAGGCAGCCTTACTGCGGCAGGCAGGGTTATACTACAGTGGACAGAAGACATCTCTAGCTACAAGTGGGACAGCAATGGTGATTAGAAAACAAAATACTAAATAACCAGGAAGAAGGAGAGAGCAGAGGTCCTCTACCAGCAGTGAAGAGAATAGTAAACATACCGAGAAAACTCAACATGGACCACCTCAAATTTCACCTAATATCAGAGTCAGGCAAGAAAATGGAAGGGAATGAAATAAACTAATCCGATGGAGCCAAAAGGAGATGAAGGAAGTGTTGTGGTATTTCACGTTATCAAAGAAAAGACATTGGGAGAAAACTTAAAGGAAGCATATGAATTATGGAGAGAGAGCTCCAGTGGCAAGAATAAACATAGACATAAAATTATTGTTAAACCAGAATAACCGCATTTTAAAAGCTAAAAGAATAACTGTTGAAACTGATAAGATAAAGGAAATATTAGACTAAAAATACAGAATGATACAGAAGATCACAAACAAGGAATGAATGATGACAAAATGGATACGAATGATAAAGAGCACCAGAAGAGAGACCATGAAAGTAACAATACTGCCTTAGGTAAAATCGAGAATAACAAACACCCAGGACAAGAAAGAGCACAGCACATAGTTAGGAATAAGCTAAAGGAAGACCTTCAAATAATGTGGCACAAGATGAAGCTATTACAAATGTCTGATAGGGAAAGGCTGCCAAAACTGAAAGAAAACAGCAAACTGATAAGGCTTATGGAAGAAATAAATGTAATAATTGAAGAACTTTTAGAAGAAGATGAATCGGACATAAATGATACAAACTATTTGATACATGCCACAGCCACAATTCACACAAAAAATGAATCAGCCTAGCAAAAGAAGCAAAAATAGAAAAAATAAAATTTTTTTAAAAATAAGAATGCACAGACAGATAAGCAACTGGAGAAAAGATTTATCAATAACAGCTTAAACTGGAACAGGCTCAGGTAATGGAAATCTCAACAGGAAAAAGAAGAATATTTTTCAAAAATACATAGTGACAAATGCCAGAGAATTTGCACTGTTGACAGACATAGAAGCAGAAGGTGCAAGCAAAAGCCCAAAGAATCAGAAGATAAAAAAAAAAAAGGGAAAACCAGTATATCCAGAATAAGATATTCAAAGAAGACACCAACAAATTTTACAGAAACTTGGGCATGAAGACTACCAAGGCCAGAGAACCCCCAACTTTGGCAGAAGACGAGCCTTACTGGAAGTCACTGTGGGGAGAAAAAGCATAGAATAATGAGATAGCAGAATGGATATGAAGAGAAGGAAATCTGTAATATGAATTGGGGCCTAAACAGATTATGGAAATCACTTCATTTTTGTCAAAATTCACAACTGCAAATCTCCTGTAAATGATCAAATACAAAATTACTGGCTTAAAGCATTCCCACCTGCCCAGAGGCATATTACAAAAAACTTTAATACAATAAAGAAGGAACCGGAGAAGGTACCTGACTGGCTAACCACAGGAATAACTTATTTGCTACCAAAATCAGTAGACAGCAAGGAAGTCAGAAACTACCGACCCATTACATCTTAACAACCATCTACAAAACCCTAACAGTAATAACAGCCAAAAGAATTTCCACACATTTGGAAGAGCAGAACTTATTACCAGAAGAGCAAAAAGAATGTCACCCTGGAAGTAAACATTGCAAGGATCAATTAATGACATCAAAAGCAATATACGAGGACTGCAAGAGAACAAACAACAATTTAAGTACAGTCTGGATTGATTACCAGAAAGCATTTGGCAGTGTTCCACACAGCTGAGTAGAAAAGTCAAAAGAAATGATAGGCGTGAACAGTAAAATTGTTAGATTTTGTAAATTATCAATGGAGAAATGGAACACAACACTTCATTTAAAAACAAAACAGGAAGTAATGCAGTCACAACCCATTCACATACGAACAGGAATATTCCATGGGGACTCTCTTTCGCCATCACTCTTTTATATAGCACTTACTGCATTAACACACAGCTGAACTATGGAAATGAGATGGAAGTAAGTCACTTATTGTATATGGATGACTTGAAACTGCTGGGTAGAAATGAGGATGATCTGGAGAATGAAATAAAAATTGTGCAAGCAATTAGCAAAGACATTTATATGAAATCTGGATTAGAAAAGTGTGCAAAAATATGTTTAAAAAAAGGTAGGGTCTAAAGCAAAATATATATAGCAAGCACATTTGAGAAGGACATTAAAGACTGGAACCAAGAGAAGCACGTACATATTTAAGCATTGAAAAGAGCCACGATATACAGCATAAGAATGAGAAAGAAATGTTGAAAAAGGAATACTTGAGGAGGTTGTGATTAGTTTTGGGCAAAGAATTAAGTGCAAAGAATAAAATTCAAACAATTGGATCATTGGCAGTAACCAGTACTTAGATACACTTTCAGAATTGTTCACTGGTGCCAAGAAGAACTGCAAATCTAGACAGGAAAATGAGGAAACTACTAACCACCCAAGGACAGCATCACCTAAAGGCAGATGTAGATTGTTTGTAAGCTTCCAGAAAACAAGAAGGAAGGGCCCTGATGAAGTTAGAAGAAACCTACGCAACATAAATTACAAAACTGGTGGAATATGTAGCAAGGAAGGAAGATCCACTAACATAGACTGTTAGAATGCACCAACACAACATCAACTCAGCAGTGTTGCAGACAGCTATATGCCTCAAGACAGAAGTACAGAAAGAAACAAGAAAAATGAAGGACAGCATAGCAGAGAAAACAAAAGAAAGATGGCAAGGGAAGAGGATGCATGGACAATTGCCACGTAACTTAGATGAAGAGCCGGTGGATATGGAACAGTCATATCGATGGCTAAAATCTGGAGACATTAAGGGAGAAACATAAAGCACAATAGTGGCAGCTCAAGACCAAGCAATTAGTACAAACTATTTTAAGAATAAAATTTTGAAATAAGAAACTGACAGGAATATTGGGTATGTAAATATGTAAACATAGGCAAAACATGTGCTTACCTTCACCTTCATGATTAAGGCGTGAGGTGGTATGATTCTTCTGTGCTAAACATAGATTAATGAGACAAATAATAGTAATACCTGAGTTGCACACAAGGAAAGCATGAATTAAATGAACTACAGAAAACAGTCCCTGTGCATGTACGTCAGAAAGTACTAATGTACAAGTACATAAGATTTAATGTGGGAAATAGCATTACTTGTGCCATAAATTGTAAGTACAGAATACCTAAAACACTACATACCCTAGAAACAATGGTCTGTTTCAGGTACATAACAGTCAATACCCTGCAAAAAGTTGATTACAAATAATATAGGGCATTTTTTCTCTTGTTTGACCAACAATGGTCCACCCAACATTCAGGTAGCATTACATCACATGCTGAGTCTTGGGAGGTTTAACAGTCAATGAAGGAAGTGAAAAAAAGGATCACCATGATAATAACCTTTAGAAAGTCTAATAAAATCTCACCAGTTCTATAGCAGACACTGAAAATGTTGCCCATCTGACCAAATGCAGTCAGTACAACTGCTGAAGACATTGTTCTTTCCTCTCAGATGTTCTTGCCCAGAAACTGTTGAAATCTCAAGGCAAAGGCTGTTGATTAGTTTTTCCAGAGTGTGGGGTATGTTTATTACAATTTACTTTTAAACCTCCCCTCAAATAAAATTCACAAGGTGTTAAATCAGGAGAATGTATGGGCCAAAGACTGTGTATAACTACACAGCCATGTACACTCTCTCAGCATTGTTTTCAAACCGGAGTGTAACTTCAGGTCGGTGATAACAGACTGCAGACTTGCGCTATTGAACATAAGGTCTGTTGCTGGTAAATGCATTTCTCAGTTCTTCAGTGATGTAACAGCATGCCTCAACTCAGAAACAATGTTGAACAGCATGTGTTTTAGTGCAGCTGCATTTTCAAATATGAGACTGCTGGAAAAAGTTGCAAAACATTTCTCAGCTCAGGTGATAAGTGTTACAAAAACATTTCACAAGGGGACACAAAACTGTTACAGCTGTGACCATGTAAGGCAACAGTAGCTCATGCTTTGAAGGAACATGTTCTGGTTGCAAGAATACATTTTTGTAATGAGTTTCTTCAGTCTGTACGTGATGAAGCTGAACCACGCGCAGAGTTCTTCTCTTATAAAGCCTGGTTTTCACTATGTGGACAGGTGAATTCTCAGAACAGCCAGTACTGGAGTGCAGAAAATCCAGGACTTATTCATGAACCCCTTTTTCATGATGAAAAAATTGGTATTTGGTGGACAGCAAATGCAAGCCGTGAGATAACAATTTTCATGCACAGACTCAGAGAGTGAATAACCTGCTCCACTGGTATACTGACTGCATTTGGTCAGACAAGCAACATTTTTCAGCATCTGCAGCAGTGCTGGTGAGTTTTTATTAGACTTTCTACACTTTCACAGCAAATCTTTTTCTTGCTTCCTTCACCCACAGTTAAACCTCCCAAGGCTCGGTGAACAACATTCCGCTAGAAAAGTATCCGATGGTCATTTATCAGTCAAGCAGGAAAGAAACCCTTCTCAGAAGTTTGTGCATACATTATACTGTTGTTACCTATTGTACATAACTAAATGTACAAGGCTGAGTGGCCTCAAACAGTACAATGTTCATGCCAAATCAGTCACCTGATTCAAAAGTTACAAGGCTGAGAAACACAAGACACAATGATCTCACAAGCCTACTTTCTTCTTCTTCAGAAATTTAGTGGGCTAAATATACAATAACACCAAAACAAAGCAACACTTTGCCTTGGCAACTCTGATTACAAACAATAACTTTATACTCACTCTCCTCTCCTAGCAAATTCTATGCTCTTCACTGCCGTTGCACTTGTTGTTCCTTGTGTCACTTTAAACGAAGCCTTGAGGACTAGATCAGTGGTTGAAAGCACCAGAACCTTCCCTTTAGCATTGCCTGTATATACATACTGTCCGCGACGATCAAAGGAAGCAACTATGTTCAGATCTGATTGCTGTAACAAATTTACACAACAAGTATATTAGAGACATGTCTGAATTTCTGAAACTTAGCACGTTCTGAGTGTTTTCTAGTTGGCAGAATGGCGAAACACATGTATCATTTCCCCCATACTTAGTGTTATTAACATATTCTATATCTTATCACATATAAATGAACCACACATTGCAACTACATACAATTCATAAACTTTTCAACACAGTGATACTAACATGCACCATACAAATCATATACAACAGATATAAAACATGACAACATGTTTTGGCAATTTACAACCATCAAGTCAAACACCAGACACTTTACAAATATAGGTACTCCTAAATGTAACACTTTAATAAGAAACTAGATTGTCCAAGAAAACTAAATAATACTGTATACTTTCATTTTTATGTCCATGTAAGAATTATTATAGTAACAAATTAAGAGGGATGTTCATTAGCATAATTAAAATACAATGTTAGAACTGCTGATCTATTAAAACTGTAAAAGGTGAATGTACAATAATGTACAGTCTCTATGTCTATTCCATCCCATACACAACCAGTAGTTGTATTTGTTTGATAGGTTGGAATGTCCTGTTCGAATGAGCTATTGAACCTATGACGGCCTTAAATTAAACACAACAAATAGCCCCTGATCTATGCTGATAATGTTTAATTTATTGGTCATAAAACATAAATAGCATAAATAAAAACACTAAATATAGCTCCATGTTTTACCATGAGAATGAAGAAAGCAATATGGAAAAATAGTCATTCCTGCTTTTATTACCAGGTTCCCACAGCTGTGACTGTTCAGAGTGTGGTCTTCAGGGTTGACAATGCGTCAACAGTTCAGCAAATACCAAAACTTCTGAGCAACATGGTGCCTCCATCTTCAGGGTTAAAGTGAGTGCAGTGGGTTCTACAGCCATATTGCAAGGAAGGTGGCCTATCATATCAATGGATGGAAGAGAGAAAATAAAACACTGCCCCAGCCAACAGGAATTGTGGGAACCAATAAATGAAGATTGCCCTTTCTGGAGCACAATATCTTTCTGGAAAAACAATTTAGGGTAAAGAAAGATGACCATATTCTAGGTCCAGAGTGGCTGGGAAGTGGCAGTGAGATCAAACAATGTATCATCCCAGAAGGGACATGAAGAAAGACAAACGATCCTTTTCAGAACCCCAGTAATAAAACCTATTTATGATGGCACAGGAACAGGAATGCCACCACAGGAGAGAGTGATTCTCTCTTCCTTGGAGACAATATTCATCCTGTCCAAACCAGAATAAGGGGCTTCCATGATACACTCAAGGTGTTTGATCTTCATCAATACCCCTATGAGCCAGCTCTGGCACCTGCATTTCTGAATGAGGGTGCTGATGTAGAAAAAGATATTATGAACTTCCATCTAAGGGTAGAACACTGTTTCTTCTACCCTGAAGAGGGAGGGAGCATGTTTCTCTGAAACAATGGCAAATGTCCACCAGACTACATGGTGTCACATCTACAAATATAATTCTTCAGAAAATTAGGGACTTCCAAAAGCCAATTCAACTTCAAGCACTCTCACATTAGCAAAATCTGTTAAATTACAGGAGCTGAAAAGTGACATAAGATGTGCCTAAATGGGAAAGACCCCATATTAGATGTCTGATTTTAATCTACACAGAGGTACTGCATAACACTTTGCAGCTGTACTTACATCATCATCAAGTGGTACAATCCGGTGATCGCCGTCAGTATCTACCAAAACAGCTGCATGACGCATCGGACAAACCAGAAATATTTTATCATTACGTGGGTGGAACTGAACCTGAAGGATTAAATAAACTGTAATTACTCGTCAATCTTTTTAGGGGCATTTACAAAATAGCGAACAGCACCTATGATCTTTGTAATGTCCATCCATCCATCCATGTGCAATACCTCGGCTTCCAATGACATACTTCCATGAAATTTCATGTTTCAGTCCTTTCCAAAAATCTGTCACAAAAATTCAAGTTCCATAAAAATCTGGCAAGAATAACCCCTATTTTACACAAAAGCCACTGTACTTTTATGATAATATCTTGCTCCATTCTTCTTAAAATGAAAAATGTTTCAGGCAAACTTTCTAGAGAATATCAAAATACACATTTTATGATCAGTAACGTTTTTAAAAAATCATGCCGTTTATGAAATAATGTGAAAAAATAAAATGGAGCCAGACAAGCTCCAAAACGCAATATAGTGCAAGCGCTTTGCATGCTGATTAACTAAGGCTACACATACACATACACACACACTCAGATTATGTAGCACTTAATCCTTTTCCTTGGCAACAATACTTTCGCAAATGTGCCGCAATGTGAGTTTGCATGTACATTGCCAGTGTTGTTTTTCCATTAGTATAATCTCATACTTACTACTTATCAGAACGGATTACACAGATAAAAAGGACATAAACTTAAAACAGGATAAAGAAAATAATACAGTGCTTTATAATATCTATATATCTTTTGTAGGTTTTGGAAAGCTATAAGTAGATTACATCTTGAAGATGCCATTTCAGTTCACCTTCAATATTGGTGATGGAAATCGATACTTCTGCTCACATTCTCCTGATAGGATATCCCAAATACATACATTGTTGTCTGTGGATGCACTCAAAAGCTTGTGCCCATTTCTAGACCAGCTGCAAAAACAGAATTGAACACACTCACAACTTTCAAATGCCCATTTCTAGACCAGCTGCAAAAACAGAATTGAACACACTCACAACTTTCAAACATACTAACAAAAACAACTTCCAATTCTCCTCCTTCTCCTCCTCCATCCTCTTCATCTTGTAACTGCTGACTTACAAAAATACACCACATGGAATTTGTAAATATGTTTAAGATCAGTCAACATACCAAATTTCACATGCCCAGCTCCATTATTATCTTTTTCAGTACTCACACCCCACTACAGACATGGTGTAAAACAATAACCTTTACAACTTCACACATAAATAAAACCTTTGTGAAAAGACACAAATGTATTTAAATACCACATTTATTACCAACTTATTGCACACTGTTTTCATTTGTTATTAATTATTGCTCTGACATATTTCAGCCACAATTCTTGGCCATCTTCAGGGAGCTAGCCAGTTATTGAAGTATATAGCTCATGTGGTAACTTAAGTGGAGAAAATGGATTTTATATATCAGCGTCTAAAAATAATTAAATCAAAATATTAAAATCGTTAAAATCAGTTCATGGTAAAATACAATACTGACATATTACACTGTGTCCAAACATCTGTCTTACTGATATTCCTTCAACTGAAATGAGTCACAGAATCCATGAGTAACAATAACAACAACAACAATAATAATAATAATAATAATAATTCTACCTGGAACTTGAAAGACCATCAGTAAACAAAGAAAAATCCCTGGAGTGGTTATATAGCTCAGGCCTACAGGGAGAAATAGCAGCTCAAGATCAAGCACTCAACAGGCGTTATCAGCAGAAGAACATCATGTAGCAACCAAATGATAATAAATGCAGGATGTGCTATAAAGCAGAAGAACACATAAAACATATTGTTCCATGATGCACAACATTTGCACCAACTGAATAAGGTGGCTGGTTACATCCACTGGACATCTAAACATATGGGTTACAGGTTACCTACAAGTACTAACAACTTATACTTGAATGGGTCATAAATGTTAATGGTACTATTATGTGGGACATACTGGTTATCACATATTGAACAATACTAGCAAAAGGACCTGATTTAGTACTGCATTATAGAAAGGGAAGACTTGCCTACTGATTGATATGGCCATACCAGATGATTCAAATTTTAATACAAAAGAAACCGAAAAACTAATTAAGTATAAAGAACTGGACTCGAGGTCAGCAGGATGTGGAATGTGAGGACAAAAATTGTGGCAATTATAGTTGGAGCATTAAGAACAATTAAGAAGGGATTAGATCAGAACCTTCAGTTGCTCCCAGGTCACCTGTCGGCCATAGAACTACAGAAAATCACACTAATGAGCACTGCACACATCATTTGTAAAGTGCCGGGGAAAATCGCTTTGATCTCTTGTTGAGATCTGAACTTACCAGAAGGCCACCATCTTATCACTAACATGCACAAATAAATTAATAATAGCAATAATAATAATAATAATAAACTCTAATTAGAACCATAAATATTAAACAGCAAAGAATTTTTACAGATATACGATATATTTCCTCATACATACCAAGCTTGAAGCACTCCATGTTCAGGCTACAAATGAACACACTGTACTAAGTAGAACTGTAAACAAGCAGTAAGGATGAACACTTAACTTATATGCATGCACAATGGAGTGGAATGTCACATAAAAATCATACAATATATAGATTCAATTCATCTGGACTCTGTTCTTCAGTTAACAAATGTTGCTGTTAATATGTTTGTATATAATAAGATTCCCAGCAGGCCATGCATGTTTCTTTCTATGTAGGTGTTATCAGCTCCCCTGTATCTTGAATAGCACCAAAATGATATTGGTAGTTAAGAATATGAATGGCAGATGCAGACTGCAAACTGCTGGTTCCTATGTATTTAATATGCTCATATCTTAATTTTACACCACTTCTGGTTTGTCTGACATGTACCTTATTACAGGTGAGTCATTTAATATTATAACTTTGAAGGTATTTACCTTTTTCTCTTGTTGAGTTCATAATAAGCTACATATAGTATCGGTTGTGCAAATGTGATATTAAGGTTTGCGTTTTTTAAGAAGATCATGACTTTCCTTATACCAGGACTATGATAAGTGAAATAAACCCAAGAATTTGATGAATAAGTATGAGGAGCAAATGGTTGTGTAGACTGCTGTTTTAATCTGTTTTTCAGAGTGTATCGTATCTAACAGAAATCCACTGTCTTTTGCTATAACAGTAATTATTTCTTCTGTAAAATGTTAAGGGTTACTGATTTATTCACTTAATTAAAAAGCAGTAGGCTGCTAGTTTATGTTCAGTGGGGTGATTAGGGGTGAAGTATATAGTAGTGTCCACAGTTGAGGATTTTCTGTATGTACCTATTTCCACTTTACACTCTTATAGTTATCACATGTTAAAGGAAGCTGGAGGTTTGAGAGAATATTATTCATAGTATTCATAATCTGTTCCTTTATAAATAGCTGATTAACTGCTTCAACGTATTGCCATTTTTTCTCAAGTATTTGACCAATGTAGAATATATGATCAGTAGTCGACCTGTTGCGTCAAAATCCACATCGATGATCCCCAATAATTCCCTCTGCATGTGGAGTTAACCTTTACAGCACAGATGTTGGGTATAGTTTTGTACATAGTTGGCAAAAGTGATAGGCCTCTACAATTACTAGTCTGTTTCATCACCCTTCTTATAAGTAGGTACAATGATCTACTTCCATTCCTCAGGCAATTCCTCCTTACTCCAAATAGAATTAATATGTTTATGGGTCTCAGAGCAAATTGTTCTATCACCTGTTTTAATCAATTCTACTGGGATTTGAACAATACTTGGTTATATGTGTCTTTCTAGCTTTTCAATAGCCATCTCAACGTCAAAGGCACTCAGCCCAAGCCCTAGTGGTTCTGCTGGACAGGTAAGTATTTATGTCGGCCTAACACCATCAACTCCATGTACATTCAACAGGCGAGAGAAATGATTCCTCCACCTAGCCAAAATAATTTGGCAGTCTGTAACCAAATCACCCTTCTCATCCTTTACTATTTTAGTTCTAGGCTGGTAACCCTTCTTAAAGTCAATGATGCCCAAATATATAGGTCCCTGATATTTTTGATCTTACTGTTAGTTTCAAGTTCATGAATTTTACCTTTCAGATATGCCTTCTTCTTGCTCCTGAAAGGTCTACTAGCTTCATGTCTTACACTGCTTAGATTGTCTATGTTGCTTTAGTTTGGATCCTGTAACCACTGCATTTTAGCCTGCTTCCTTTGATCTCAAATACACAAAGTTCAATTCATACAGACCTAGACTCTCTTAAGCTGAAGCTCTGATATTCTCTTGAATGTTTTCCCAAGCCCTATTTATGTCCTCGCTATCACTTAAGATCTCCAAAGCTGAAAACTCATTTTAAATCTTAATCTGGTACTTTTTCTTAACCTCCAGCTCACTCAGCTTCCTAAGATTAAATCCTACCACATCCAACATCAGTACTGCTTGTTTGCTAACCACCAATCTTTCCATAACTTTTGCAACCACCAGACAGTGATCAGTATCACAGTCAGCTCCCCTGAAAGATCCTGTCTATCCATATTTGATCACAGTTTTCCCATCAGGAGAAGTCAACGCATATTTATGAATGTTCGGCGCTGGAACATTGTGCTCTGAACAACTATACATTTTACGTTGCAAAGTTTATTATTCTAACACCAATACCATTACTATCCTGATGTAGGCTCTCATTCTCAATTGTCAGTTTTAAAATTTCCCCCCTCCAAAATTTTGCATTAAAATCTCCTAAAAAAGTGTTCATATGGTACTTAGAAAAATAATAAAAAACCTCCTCTAACTGTTCATAAAAACTGTCTTTTTAATCATCACTTACCTCCTCACTTGGTGCATGCACAACCAAAGCAATGATATTAAACCATCAACCTCTCAGAATTATATGACATCCTATCACTAACAATCTGTACTCTCTTAAATGCTGATACTAATCCGTAGTGTACAAAAAATCGTTTCTAATTGATGAATTTTGTTTCCTTTTCCATAGAAAAAAAACATAATCCCCTGCTCATACCATGCACCCTTTGTCTCACCCAACCTCCTGTACACCCACTAAATCTAATTTATATCTTGCTAATTCCGTGCTACGTGAGTCCCTGTCACCACAGCATGGTGCATCCTCAGGTTGTGGATGGAGGAATGGCCTCCAATATGAAGGGAAGCTGCAAATATATTGAATTAGCAGTCACCAGTAGGTAGTCCTCTGGCTTTGGAATTGGGTGATGTGCTAATAACTCCTCACCACAAGAAATGGCCTTATTACAAAACAGATACTAATGCCAGTTCTAACTACTGTTAATTATTATTATTATTAGTAGTAGTAGTAGTATATTTAACAATATACTGCTTTTAAGGATTTTAATACTTTAATTTACTTATATTTAAATATTTAGACACTGATATATAAAATTCATTTTTTTTTTTTGCATATGTTATCCCATAAGCTGTATATATAAATAAACTTGCTAGCTCTCTGAAGATGACCAAGAACTGTGGCCGACAAAACATGTCAGAGCAATAATTAGTAACAAATAAAGACACTGTGCAACAAGTTGGTAATAAATATTGCATATGTAATATAGTTGCCCAGAAAATGTATAACATTAAACAGAAAAATACTGTTTTTGCATCATTCACAAGGAAAGCTCTCAGGCTTTCACTCAGTACCCAGTAGTTTGCACTGTGCTCATTTTCCACTGCACTGAATTCACACGTGTGATTTGTAACAAATTATATCATATGGCTACACAAAGAAGTTCTTGTAACACCTGATGCACCGTCGAATGTAGCAACTCACACGCTGCAGCACAAGTCAACTTTCATGGACTGCGAACAGAGACCTCACATGCACATTTCACACATTCACTACACACATATGGACATCCTGGACTTCTCCTGTGAAAACACTTCCCTCTCCTTACCCTGTTTGAAGCAAGCATGTATCAATGGTGCCCTTGTGATACACTGTTCTCAAGCTTCTTAAGACCTAAATATCCAATTTCATTTTGCTAAAGCACTCTGCACAATTAGCCTTCTCCTGTGGGTTCATGGTTATTAAACTAATGAGTCACATACATACACACCTGCACACAAATGGGTCCCTGCCCCCCCCCCCCACACACACACACACACAAGCGTGCGCATGTGCGTGTGCACACCAATGGAATCAGCACAGTGGAAAACAAAAATTCCATTGAGATCTTCACTCTTCTGGAATGTTTTGCAGTGTAGATTGGTAACACCTCAGAAGAGCAAAGGCCTCATTCACATTGTGCTAAAAGCCTGAAATCACACTAACACACTCAGTAAAATTCTAACAGTTTCTCAATGACATGATCTTCTTTGTTTGGACCACATCCATCATTTATTTCTACCTAAGAGGTTCACCAGATTAGATGCTTTCTTTGCCTGAAGATAGAAACAGAGCTGGTGTCCATAATGTAGTGATCTATTACAACATTAGACAAAGTCCAAAAAAAATGAGATTACATCAATGAGTCATATATCACTGTCACAGCTCGCGGAGACTTTCTCTTTCAGATTCTGTATAACAGTATGTCTAAGTCTCTTCATAAAGCTTTTCTTCATCAGCAAATTTATAAAAATAATTGCCCTACTGATATTTTGTTGTTTACATTCTAGCAAAAACTATTTTAATCAAAGCTGCATATTTTTCAACTATCTACTTCTATACCTTATTTCAGGGTTATATAACACAACTGTACTCATGCTTCACAAGTTTGTACATTTTCCACTAATGAACAAATGATCTATCTAACTGATACTGAACAACCTAACCAACCTACAAAATAACTTACAAACCAACCAAATCACTAAATTAACTATATGAAGCAGAGTGTTCCAGAAGCTAACAGTCTGAGCTAGTGAAGAAATTACATGCCTCATAGGAACCTGAGGGCTCATTACCAAGTTCAATACAGCCCACCAATTGTCTATACCCTGAACCAGATAAATTACACACATTCTCCCGTCCAATTTCCTTATGATCAATTTTAATATTACCCTTCCATTTATGTCTAGGTCTTCAAAATGTTTCTTTCCCTCAAGTATCCCCACCAAAACCCTATATACACTTCTCCTCCACTCCATTTGTACCACATGCCCTGCCTATGCCTTCAACGGCATAATGTTTATATCCAATTTTGTGGAAATCCATCAACTGGTTCAAAATATGTGAGGACACATGAAAAGAGAGCACAGTGATCTCAAAGAACTACTTCCTTCCCTATGGAAAGGAAGTACACCAAAAATACTCATCAGTACAGCTAAAGGCCTGCATCACTCCATACTTAATCTATGCCAACAGAATGAAGTGAACAGAGAGAAATTATTAACCAGTCAATGTCCTGTAAAGATATATGCAATCAAATATATAGAACTTTATGTGAGCTACATGCACATTATCAGCTGTAAAACTCACACTAACCTTAGTGAGCATACAGGGTGCACATGAGCACTGATAATTTTTGCTATTCCTCTTGTAAGGAAATCCCAGATAACAATACGACCATCATTGCACCCAACTGCTAGCAGCGTGCCTCGTTTATTGAATGCACATGTTACAGCCAATGAAATGCAATCTAAAGCCCCATCAAATTCCTGCAACATAAAACAACTCATATTAATACATTCTACATGAATAAAGATTTCCAAAGGGCATAATGTATTTCTCAACAAGTGACACATTACACTATATAACTAGCAGAACTGCTGCATTTCTTCTTCTCACAGCATAATGAACAAAGGTAAGGATGTAAGTATTGTATAGAATTCCACATGCCAACCAGGTAGAGATATAAACAAAGTTCAACACAGGTATGGTAATAAAAAATGAAACTAATTTTTAAAAGTAATTTTGATAAGCCAATTCCAAATGTGGATACCAAAATTTTACACCACATCACAGTTATTCACTTATTTATTAACAGTATTCTAAACTCCATATACAAGAGTTCGTGCAATGGATTTAGCTCTATGTAACAGACAGCCTGTTACAAAGTTATGTAGCTATGACACCAACCTTAACACCCCCACAACACCACAAATAAAATCAAACTCTGGTGTATTTTATGCAGTTCATGTGGACACTGGAAGACAGATTCACAAGTAACAAACAGCAATAATTTTATTTCCTCTGAAATTCACCAAAACGAAAATTTGATATCTTCTATTACTCCCAAGCTCTTTACATACATATCATGGATATAAGAGGTTCATAATTACACGCATGCACGCTTGGAGTATTGTCAGTAGTAAATAAAATATAAAATCCCTTGCTTTGGGTACCAACATAAAGTGACCGGAAAAACCACACTTCCCTACGCTTAAGGGTACGAGGGGTTCAAAATGTGTACTAATTACGCAAGCATTCAGCGTTTTTTCAAACGGCAGTTCCTTTCATCCCACGTCAAAATCAACACCTGCATCCCATCTTTTGTTTTTACCTCCATCCTTTGCAATCAAGATTGGCATACATTTGAAAGAATACATTACGTACGCACCTCTGGATAATTCTGCCCGAACGATTCTGAAAAAAAAATGAGAACTAGCTTAGAACCAAGGGTCGGGTCGGGTATATAACTCTTATTACCAGAAGTTTATCTACAACGCACAACAAAGCATGACGCGTTACCTAGGAGTTCCAGATTCATAGCTACATTTATATTCCTGACACTTTTATCACATGTTTACTTTCACGTTACTGCATTCTAAAACTTAAGAGCCAAACACAACTACCGCCACAACAAATTTACAAACCCTCCAACATCATGGATTACAGACGTGTTAAATGCAAGACAGGCCACAATTTAATGTGGCAAACTATACCCGCTGCACGGGCGCCTATATAGATATGTACAACCATGGATCAGAGTTACAACCCCAGGGTGGTCAGTAGGCACAGATCATCTAGTGAGTACAGTAACTCAGCGGGCATAAACTTGCGGCCTTTTATATATGACCTGTGGGCTTTATTCAATGCTGATGTGTATCAAGTTACCAGCCATCAGATGTAGTCAAATTCTGCGAGGAGCGTGATGGATTGTGACAACCCGGTTATATACGCATGTCATGTTAGAGATTTGCTTTCCTCTCCTGGATAATGCTTCAATCGTACTAAGACCCTGCTGACGGTGGAGGCAGCAAGCTCCTTGAAAAAGTTAACAAAGTACCAATCTAGGCAGTGTGACACCCCCAAAAAAATTTCACACTACTGCTTATCGTAATTTGGAACTCAAGGCCGAAACCAGGCTGTGGAGCCAAAGGGAGAAGAAGAAGCATTTCACAAGTACAAATGTTAATGTGAATATAAATTATAAAAAAATTGAATTAATAATGTATATGACACAAAATTTTTAGGTTTGACGTTAGACCGCACACTATCCTGGAAACCACATATAGACCAACTTATTTCCAAACTAAATTCAGCATGTTATGTAATCAGGTCTGAAATCCATCCTTACCTTGGAGAATCTAAGAATTATTTACTTCTCTAGTGTGCACTCCATCATACCTTACAGTATAATTTTGGGAGGTAACTCCACCTACAGTAATACCATCTTTAAATTACAGAAGACAGTAATAAGAATTACGATGAATGCAGGAAACAAAGATTCCTTCTGTGAGTTATTAAAAAAATTAAACATTCTACCCCTACACTCACAGTACATACTCTCTTTATTACTCTTCGTAGTTAAGAATACAAATATGTTCAAATCCAATTCGGTGGTGCATCTATTAATGCAAGACACTGTTCAGACCTGTATCTGCCTTCAGTGCATTTGTCTAAGCTACAAAAGGAGTGTATCACTCAGGAATCAAAGTCTTCAATTGCTTGCCTCCAAGGATAAAAAGTTTATCTAGTGACATGAGGAAATTTAAATCAGCCTCAAAAAGGTTTCTTTTGTAAGGTTCATTTTATACTATTCAAGAATGATTTGACTCGAACTTACTGAGCAATCCTAGTACAGGAAATCTACCAGTAATTAATGATTGCCGATATTGTAGTTTTAATAATTAAATTATTCATTTATTGTATTTCTTTTATTGTTTGTGTAAATCTGTATGTGTATATATTTATTTGACAACACTTATATTCTTCCTTTAAGTAAATTTTATTGATAGTTCTTCCATCTACGTGTTAACTATATGTTGTTTATATTGACTATTTCCACATCAACATGAAATTGCATTTCGATTGGATTTATGGAAAATAAAGCTAAATAGCTAACTAACTAACAAGCAAATGAGTTCAGTCTCAGCCTACACTTTTTGCCACAGTACTGATATACGATATGTCTGTTTAATGCATATTATTCAACGTAACTTAAATTGAAAATTACAACTGAATGAAACTAATGCATGAATAATATAAAGTCAATTAAGTTTTGTATACAAACAAACTAACACGACATGTTCATCTGTAACACTGAGAACATAATTGAATTGTGACATTTTTATAAACCTAATAATTTTATTCGATAATGTATTGTATAATTTTATTTTATACATTTCCTGTACTTCTCTTAAAAGTTTTCACTCTGTGTTCTCTTACTATATCCCCCCTCCCTCCCAACACCCACACAAAATTAAATCCAATCCTGCAATGAGCATGAATATCTGCTAATAAGGCTGAAATACACTGCACACTAGATGCATGCCGTGTTCGTGCTATGTGCATGTGTACTTACTGTGCAGTGTAGACTAGAAGCTTCTGTGGTTGTGTATTTGTCTGCACTGCTCTTCACAAAAATCACATTTCAAAGTAGTTTTTGACCTCACCCACAACATATGCAGAAAAATGTGAAATAAGGCTTGAATCTTTAGCGACCACAGAATTCAATGAAATTTTCTTGGGCAGACAACCGAGTGACGATGTAGAGTTATTCCGACTTTTCAGAAACTAACTCCGTCTCCATCCTTAGGGTGTGCTGGTGGTTTGGCAGCACCAAAACTGATGACTGGTTAAGATGGGACGTAGTTCGTTCCCGAAACGTCGGAAAACCTTTACATCCGAATGCAGCTGTCTGCCCGAGTAAATTTCTTTGAAATGTGAAACAAGCTGTCTGACGAATTAAACAAATGATAATCATGCTTCAGTACTAACATTCTAATAATCACAATTAGGCAGCTGCACTAGCATAGTCAGTGTGGTGTCTGCAACAGGCTGGATGGACCAAACCCATCTAGACTGGCCCTAAAACCCACACAGCTTCATGCAAAATTAGTTTCAGGTCTCTTGTCAGTAAAATGGCTTGGGCATGGCGTATTATCAGTGGTGTTGACAAACCATTCAATTGCAGCACCTAGTAAAAGTATGTGAAGGGCTATACCTCCTCCTTTCCATCCCCCAAGGCATAAGTGCCATCTTTGCATGCTATGGGACACCTTTTCTTGTATATAAGGGTGCAGAAATTCTCACTCATTACCCCACACACTAATTGTTGAGACTTAAATGCTGCATATATCAAGCATAAAAAGTCCATATTAAGTAGAATGTGAACTGTGAAAAAGTTACAAAATGTCATTAACCTTAAAGAAAACAGAAAGCCAACTGTACTTCTTGATAACCTGAATTTTTGCTAGCCTAATGTGGAATTTAAGTTGCTACCAAGTGAACACACAGAAACCAACATAAAGCAACCTAGGTCATTTTAGAGAAGAGCATGCAGTCTTGTGGGACAGTAAATGATAAATTGTGTTACATAACCACAGGCATTAAGAAATGAAAAATGTGTGTATACTGAATCACTATGTCAAGAGAATGCATGGGTGAGTGGGACAGAAGTTCTGGGCATTTTTAAACATCAGCACCGGTTGGAAGTAAAGGCCTCTAGGTGTGTCCTAGAGACAGTTTCAATGATTAAAAAAAATCTTTTGTCCCTCCCTCAAATTGAAATCCAAATCCTCAATTGTTTAGTCCCAAGCATAGGTACTGTGTTCACTTAGTTACCTCTGTAGCTTATATACAAGCATGTAACAGTTTCAGCTTTCAGAGTACTTTTAGGCAGGCCTTGTTAAACAAGGTAATTGACTGGTTTCATACAGCAAGGGAATCTCTTTGGCTGAGTTATTCAGCAATGGAAAGAGAGACCCCCAAGGCTCAGTCCTGGGAACTCCAATGTTTATCATTTATATAAATGACATACCACAAGGAATACATCATGAAGCAAAACCTGTAACCTATGCTGACGACATAAGGATACTGGTAACTGCTAAGCACTGAGTTAAAAACCAAAATTAATCCTACATTGAATTATCTAATATTTTGGTTCTCAGTGAATGGCTTAGTTTTAAATAAAGAAAAGACACAGAGCTAAATCTACCCCAAATTATTGTCAAAATGAACAATTCCAAATTACATAACAAAATAAGGTAACACCTAGGACTAATAATGTTAAATTCTCAGAACTTGAACTAAGAATCAAATTTACAAAACTTTGCCTAAAATAAGTAGTGTTTGCTACCTTGTTAGAGTGATGTATCTGTATCGTAACACCACTCTCAAAATGATTTATTTTGCCTATTTCCATGCTGTAATGGATTACAGTGTTATATTTTGGGGGAAATCGGTAGAAAGTAAAAGATTCTACCAACAGCAAAAATGAATAATTACAATTATGACTGGATCAAGTTCTAGGACAACATGCAAACTGTTATTACAAAAATTGGAAATACTAACCTTACCCCCTCAGTACATACTTTCCCTGATGAGATTCCTATCAACAACTTGGAAATAAATTAATTCTTCAGTTCAAGGTACAAACACAAGACATAAAATAAAACTACAAAAGCTATCAACCAAACTTACAATGTATCAGAAAGGTGTTTATTATAGCAGTATCAAAATATACAACAAAATACCGGATGTTATTGCTGAATTAGTCTCAAACAAGAAATGTTTTTTAATACAACTGAAAAAATATTTAATTGATCAAGCTTGTTATTCATTACAAGAATACTTAAGACTTAATACAGACTCATGAGGTGAGGCCTGATATATGCTTTTTACTTACAAATATTAAATAATTCTATCTTCATTTCACGGAATTTTAGAAAGACAGCAGATGTACTATTATTTTTCTGTTAAATCATATTTTTTTGTACACATGTGTAATGAGTGTGTGTAACAATTGATAATCATTATCATATAAGTTTTTTTTAATGACATGTTTCATATCCAATGCTACTGAGGCTGTTAGAGTAATGAAATGTAATACATATGTAAAAATATTGAGTTTCATATGAAGCACTCAAATATTACATTACACCCCTTTATATATATATATTACATACAGCCACTATTTAATATATACTGTGAACTATTTGTTACAAATTCTGTTATATTCATTTTATCCAGATTTGTGGCTAACACACTGGCTGTAAAATCACATGAGACACAACTATGTTTCATTCTGAAAACAAATCACCATTTTAATTCAAAACCCTGTCATTGGCAATATTATGCCTTTTGATTAGGTACTTACTCTTGAAAGAAAGTCATTTATATATGTCATGAAAATTAGGGACTGTATAATTCAGGTTTGCAAAGTTGTATGGAGAGCAACTGGAAATATATTCAGCAAGGTGCTGACCTTGGGGAAGGCATAAGTAGCTAACAGACCCCTGCTGGTAAAAAAAAAAGTTGTGAAATGTTACCAAGCATTATGCTTGTATTTATTTAATAACAACCTAAGCACTGAATGTTTGTACCTGTATTAGGTTGATTATATTCAAATAGCATCACAATTTGTTATCTTTTCACTCATATGATATTAAACATAAATACTGTATGATATTTTACAGTTTAAATATTTTTTATCTACATTATATCATTCATTATACTGTATTTGTTTTATATTAACTGGAGTGTTGTTATAAATATAGAATTTTGTAACCTCTGTATGTCTTTGGAAT
>Ga0131853_10004554_pt1 | contig 24853 bp, 9 predicted proteins | sample TergutLab28metaG_FD_92764 | JGI IMG/M metagenome (GOLD analysis project Ga0131853, IMG submission 92764) | Labiotermes labralis P1 segment gut microbial communities from Petit-Saut dam, French Guiana - Lab288 P1 (version 2) (version 2) | ecosystem: Host-associated > Arthropoda: Insects >...
AAAAAAAAAAATTGGGGGGGGGGGGGGGAAATGTGGTGGAATTATTTTTTTGGTGGGTTTAAAAACAATTTTTTTTTTTTTTTGTCTTTTTTTTTTTTGAAAAAAAAGGTCCCAAAACCCCTGGGCGGTTTTTTCCCCCCCCCCCCCCCAACTCAGTTTTTGGCTAAGTTGCGCCTATGGGTTTTGGTGTACGATGTTTACTATTCTACCATAAAAGTCATTATTTGGGAACGCGAACGCTTGTTACACATCTGTCATTGAAGAATATATTTTATATCTAATTTTAAATTACATTCTGTTAACTTTCATATGGTGTTTAGAAAACTGACATAATACCAGCAATAATTTCATTGAATCCTTTCTGTGTGTTATGCCTGTTATTCTGTGTTAGGGAATGAACACTAAGAACGTTGGTATCACACCGGCGACCTCGTCGTATTGTGTATTACATTCCTTTTCTAAGGCACTTTGACAAGAATTCACGACAATTAATAAATTCTGTCCCTAAGGCTTTATTGAAGATTCTCAATCACTTTTCTATACAAATTATTTAATTGACTGCAGTTTTAATGCTGCTTATATCCCGCCCGATTTCCTCTGCTTGACTAAACATGAGATGATTTTATTAATCTGTTACAAAATTGGTCAGTAACACTGAACTACCGAGATCGACGGACGTTCCAAAATCCGAATCTCACGTCAATTTCATGTTACGTAAGTAGTTGCAAAGGATCTGTTCAGTCCGAGCCGCCGTGCAGCATTTCGTAACTTGTTGTTCTATTGTAATGACGAGGTTTAAGACCCCACCCCTGCTTCCAAGCCAACCAGCCATTTGTTGTTGCCTGTGGACAACTGTTTATACATTACATTCCCAGCTACTTTCTGTGTTTGTAGGCCGTCTTCTTCGCAATCTGAGGACAAACCATGGTGTAATGACAGGAGGTCTACGTAACACAGAACCTGACGTAACTGAACCTAAAGTAATATACTCACATGAACATGATACACCGATGAATCGATATATCCAGTTGCAACGTGCAGGTATAGCTCGACTGTTATAGCTTGACGGCACCGGTCGGATTTACAAAGGAATAATATGTTACGCAGTTTTTGCTATAAATCCGGACTCGTTCAGGGACTAAGACGTTCACAGTCACGAATTGTATAGTATTTATTTGACAGTTGCACCCAGCCTTTGCTTTACTCCTTAGTTACGTTCCCGAAAAGTGGGCGCAGATAAAAAAGATGTAAATTAAAAAATAAATTCCCATCAGAAGTGAGTGGTTAGCGTAAAAGGACGCAGCCAGTCCAAGATCGTCAAACCAAAAATGAGAAAGTGCAAATTAAAGAAGTGGTGTAAATTGGCAAGGGTCGTTAAAACAAAAAGGTGTAAAACATAGGTTGGATGAACTGTAAATCTTCTGCAGTATGAAGTATCAAGTATTGTTAAATATAATTAGAAGACCAGCATTAATTAGGCCGTGGACTGGCATCGAGCCGTGATTCATGCATTGAGAAACATAGGTGTCAGCCAACAGCTGTCAATACGACCATCTGTACCGGTAGAATAAATATCTTTAATTGTGTTTAAAACGAAAACTTCGTTTGCTTTATTCTAGGAGGTTTCTTTCTGTTAATGTCATCGATCAGTTTCTAGTCTTCCGTAGTCGCGTAGGTTGGTGCGCTGGAGTGGTTCTGTGTAGCTCCAGTGTAGCAGAAACTCTTCACGAATTTCAGCTTAGAAGAACAAAGCAACTACTCCTGTCTCAGGAGAAGAAACCGATTGGAATGACAAAACTGTGCGTATTTATATGAGCCTAATTATCAACTTCGTCGTGATAACAAATTTTCATTCATTCTGGGATATCATTCCTTCTCTGTCTGCTTTTCAACATTCGAACAATTTTTCCTGCCATATTCATTATTTTGTTATCACCGTCACCAAACGAATACCGAGATACTACCTTGAAAGACGCGACCCTGAGTGACAGACAAATTTTAATTAAGATTGTTTGAGATTTGAGGTTTTCACGTAATGAGATGTTTTCTGCAGTGTGAAACTCTGTAGTCTGGCAGAAAATGCCAACAATTTGGAGGAAAATGATTCGGCCATCTTCAGGATGGAAGATCGAAAGTATAAGCCATCCGAGAAATGAAGGTTACAGATACAGGAAAAAGTGAAAAGGTAAACGTGTCACGTGGCGATTCAGATGACACAGACATTCCCTGTAACTGTACGTACTATCCTTGCGTTGCTTGCTTTATGTCTTGAAGATTCAGGCAGCAGGTGTTTCCGAAACGATTGTACCTTTCTATCACACAACATGGTATCACACAGGAGTTCTCGTAACATTTTCACAGTTTTGTTGTCCAACCATTCCTCTTCCAACCGTGTAATAACTCTTGACATAAGATGGACGCGGTTACTTCTGTTACTGTAGAATCATTTGGTACCAGCTGGTGTGCCCGTTCTTCGAATCGGCAATTGTCACTTTGTGACCAAAATACAAAGGGCAGTAAAAAAATCACAAGGCCCATTATCAATAAATCCACTTGGGAACAGTTAACATTTTCTTGCAGTAAATTTCCACGTTGCTTGTTCATTTATACGTTCATCCGGTAAATTTAAGGGATGTTAATACTACTATTTCCTGCACTGTACCGGCAGAGCCCTCTACGTTAGCCGGTCGCTTAGAGGCGCTGCACTCGCACTCCTGCGGGAGATACGTGAGCAACCAAACCAACCAAGGAATCAAGAACTGAACGAAATTCAGTTTAGATATAGGCTTATGTGGATAGGAGATTTTAAAGGGACTACGATTTTCGGGTCGTCGGAGCAGTGGAAGTATGAAGCTCGATTTCTACTCGGTTATGGATGTGCATCTACTTACATGTAGTGGTAGGTTCTTCTGTAGGGCGAATTATGCGGTGGAACATTAAAAGCGCCCTGCCGAGTCTTCAGGTACGTCGTCAGTTTAGAACAAATCCGAAATCGGAACTGGTAATTATCAGCCGAAGAAAGAAATGCTCAGACCTGAAATGTATTACGACAGGCCACTCCTTTATAACTTGTCCTTCCTTGTTTAGTGTAGCCTATGTGTTCCTCAATTTTTTTTTTCTCAACCCAACTTTTCTTAGTTTTCCTTTTGTTGGTGGGAAGGACTGCTTAGGTTATTTATTTATTTATTTATTTATTTATTTTACGTTTTGCTCAACCCAACTTTTCTTAGTTTTCCTTTTGTTGGTGGGAAGGACTGCTTAGGTTATGGGCGTACTTTGATTCTTAACGCATCACAAGGAAAACATCAAGGCAGTTGGTGAATTACATAGCAGTGTAATTGGTAGTACGTGAGTATGGACAGAGGAAGGCAAGCGTGCCGTTTTTTATGTTATTCATTCCGTGCATGTTCTTACAATCAGTGTATCATCCGATATATGCACTTTATGGTACACTACTTATAAAAACTCCTACATTGTTGAAGATTAAGCTACCAACTTGATGTCACTAGTTATTAAGTTTTATTTCACTACTTCTATGCTCAACATGTTTCGGACATTAAAACATCCATCATCAGGAGCCCTAGACTTTTCTATTGTATCACCACATTTGTCGTGTGTATCCGTGTAGCAGGCTTCAGCCTGCTACACGGATACCACCCCAACCCAGCCACACCGAAACTCCCAACACACATCGAAACAAGAACACACGACCAATGTGGCGATACAATAGAAAAGTCGCAGGCTCCTGATGATTGATGTATTAATGTCCGAAATATGTTGAGCATAGACGAAGTGAAATAAAACTTAATAACTAGTGACATCGAGTTGGTCTCTTATTCTTCAACTATCACAATGATGCACGGTCCAATATACGTAACTCCTACATGTTTCAGCACCGAGGTGCCATCTTCAAGTCGTCATTATGACGAAGGTATGTTATCAATCATGCCAACCTAGTTTCTACTACACCCCATAGGAACGAATAAAATCTTAAAACGCTGAAATTCATAAAATTGTTGATCATAAATTACAGTATTATGATATTAAATATTAAAATATGTAGCAATAAGCCGCCACAGTTGCCAGTTTTTAGTTGTTTTTATATATTTGGAGGATGTATAGAAACGGCGGTATCATGCACTTCGCACGGCGTATCTGGACGAGATCTTTTTAGATCATACGGAATCGAGACCGCAAGACTCACGAGGATATATCTGACCTGTTTATTTTTAGTCTGAAGTCCACTAGATGACTGGATGAGATACTTGTAACGGGAAATCTATATAGTATACCGGCTTAATGTTAATGGCATTGTTTTTTTGTGTGAATATAAATTTCTTTCCAGCTTCGATCATAATTAATTTTCAAAAATTAAAATGAAATAGGAAGTTGTTCCCCTCGAGGCTTATTTTATTAAGGAAAAATTTCCCTTTCGTTCTTCGAAGTACTGGACAACGATTTAAATATAATACATTTCATTACATTTTGATATATACACTTGACTTTTATCTAGAATCGTTTTACGCAGCACCTGTTATTGTAAAGATGATATTCCAAATATTGTAAAAAATGACATTCTAATGGGTTGTATTGAAATAGTCTTTATTTGTATGTTTTATATAGCCTGATGAAGGCTTTCCACAGAAGCCGAAACATGTAGAAATAAAATGATGTAAACCTAGTTGTGACTATCTGTGGTTGACGGTCTTCATTGCTGTTCTTATTCTACAGTGGGAAGTCACAGCTTAAGATCAAATAATGTGGACGTAAAATGTGACTGCAATAAAACCGTATGTTTAGTGAAGGGAACTAGAACTTAATCGTAAGATTCTATCACGAAACTCGGAATTGCATCATATTAGTCTTCACAAAAATCAGGATGCTCGGACTATAAATGATAGAAGACAAGAGAGGCAATGTACGTCTAACACAATATTGAGGCGCGTTCACCTAATAATTGTTGTCGTGGAAACGCAAAAATTTTACCTATTCCGAGTGTGATTCTCTGGGCGTAGTTATCCATTGCGCAGTGCGCATGCGCCGTGTCATTTGTCATCTGTGTATTGTGTGGCTCTACCATGTTTTTCCACATCTTTTTATACACGGCACGATTTGAGGGGGGGGGGATATTGAACAAAGAATATGTATTTTGATTTTCTTTACAAATTTTTTTTCTGAAATATTTCTCATTCTAAGAAGAACTGAGCGAGATATTGTCATAAATGTATGTAGGTCTTCATATATATAATATCTGTTGTTGTCAGGGTTTAAATAAAAGTTGAATTTTCTCGACGGATTGTGAAAATATTTAATAATTAATTATCACGAAAATCCGAGCAGTGAAAACCGGTTTGTTGCACTCGGACGGATAGACGGACTGACGTAAAGACAGACATACACGATGAAGCTAATAGCCGCTTTTCGAAAGTCTACGAACGCGATTTACTATGGTGCTTTTGTTACAGAAATGGTTAGGTTAGACCTACATATAGAACTGACGCAATGGAAACGAGAAATGCAGGAAACGACGGCGATCTGCAATGCTGTGTGACAGGTCACGTCACAAACCCTGGTCACGTTCACTGCCGGTCAGCAAATTCGTCGTTTCGTGTAGCGTAGTGTACGTGTGTCACCTAACGGAAACGTCCCTTAGTGGACAGCGTTACCACTCAGAGGTAAACCTCAATAATTTACTCTAAAAACAGGGCTGTACCAACCCTCGGTTTTAACTTTATGACTCCGTGATATACGGTACACAGTTAGGCCCACGAAAGGAAGAACACTCTTGTCTTGAATGTGTTTCCACAATGCAGGAACTGCAGTTGAAGTATTTAGAATGCAATGCTAGGCATTTCGTTGTTTGCGATACCAAAGAAGTACTTAGCCGATCCCAGTGGCCGCGCGGTCGAAGGCGTGGGACTGCGGCCTCTCGCTAGCTGGGATTGTGGTTTATGTCTGTCTGGTTGTCTGTTATGATTGTTGTGTGTTGTCAGGTAGAAGTCTCTGCGTCGGGCTGATAACTCGTTCAGAGGAGTCCTACAGGCTGTGGTGTGTCTGAGTGTGATCATGAATCCTCGATAATGAGGAGGTCTTGGCCCACTAGGCCTGTTGCGCCATGGTAAAAATAAAAGAAGTACCTCATTTTTTCGGAGACTTTCATTTAGAGCATATCTGTACTTAGCATTTGTATGTTTTATTACATTGTTCACATTTATTCATTTAAGTTGTTGATACTCAACTGCAATTCACCTCGATAGAAAGGTGACGATTCTTATTGGGAAGATTTTAACTGTTCATAATTTTCATTTTTTGAATACCTATTTTTTAAAATTTGAAAGCACTATATGCTGATGAATGTACTATTGCGATCTTAATCCTGCGGCTCAGTTTTAATATACTTGCAATTTGTTTACATTGTTGTAATACCAAATGACCGTTCTGGACGAAACGCGTAGCTATGTATAGTCCGAAGCAGTAACACTAAGTATTAATAAAGTCGTGGTACAGTGAGTACTTCTTTATTACAAAAGCAGTAGATAAGATGGCATTTTTACCGTTTCTCACCATACCGTTTCTCATTCATTATCTCTCCGCCAGTCTTCCGCTACACTCTGCATAACCTGGGCTAGTAATTTTGTTTGTTTTTGGCGCGACAGCCCCCAGTGGGCCATGGCCGCCTCTTTCACGAGGTTTTCTAGATCACACACACAACGACGCACCACAGTCGGTAAGACTCCTCTGAGCAAGTGATCAGCTTGTCGCAGAGACCTCTACCTGACAACACACGACACTCACGACAGACAGACTTCCATGACCGCTGTGGGATTCGAACCCACAATCTCAGCAGACGTACGCCTTAGACCGCGCGACCACTGGGATCGGCTGGCCTAGTACATAATAGTGTAGTTAAATAAGGCACATGTAAAAAGCAGCAGCAACAGGCCTGTTCTAGGGCCTGAGGATTGGGTGTGAGACCAACACCAATCCATCGTAAGATACGAGTACATGGATGTTGCCAGAACGTCGTACAGGGCCTCGGACTGTATGACGATGATTTATCACACTCTTTAATGCATTGATGTTGGTTATTTTGCATAAACTTGAGTTTAACCTCGATTTTTAAATGTACCGTATGTCTAATCTTTTTAATACAAGAAAGCAACAATTTTAAAACTTATAATGTATTTTTTAGACGTTACCGAATGAAATACGGTATTGAGAAACGAACGTGGAGTAACAAAGAAAGAAGAAAATAAAAATGACGGAAATTAAAGCTTCAGGACGCATTGTTAGTTATGGATGTTCAAAATAGAAACTGATGCAACAATGCACATGAATGATGGTGAGAGGAGGGATTCAGTAAACTGTAGGTATCAATGTGGTGGTACTGGACAGAAGGACTCTGTCCAGCAAAAATTAAGTTCAAAATTTAAGTACTGTTGAAATAAATTCACGATTAGAATTAAATAGCTAATTTTGTACTGCTGGGAAATAAATGACGATAGATGTATAAGTTTATTTCTTGTAGAAAGGGGTGGAAATTTAATGTGAGGACGGTGGGGGGAGACAAGGTGTACGTGCGCATCTACACGTGGCGTGGAATTGTAAACTTACAGCACGAAGCGTAAGAGGAAGCTCCATGTGTAAGAGAAATTAAAACTGAAGCTGCTAGAAAGTTAATTTTGAGACCGGTGCTGGCATCAACATGTCTAATCCGTACATGAAACTAACAAAGCAAGAAACCAAATATGATTTTGTAGCAAGAAAAAGCAGAAACTCGACAAGTTTAAGAGGCAAGTTCAGTTGTACCTACAGCATTATCAAAAGTTTGCTGAAATTCGAATAAAATCACATTTTTTTGTTAACCCAAAATAACCGTGTGATTTTTCTCTTTGTAAATAAATATGCCTTTTAATTCTCCACACTAGGAGATGACATGAACCTTGCTAAGCAACATCTAAGACCAAGAAATTTGTAATACTTTACCGACAAAGGACATGTCGTCTATTGTGACGATGTGCGAGTAGTGCACTCGTTTTTCAAGGGACACTTGACTCTTCTCTATAGGCTGTGTGAAATATGTCTTCACAGTTATGATGGCTTTCAGAGCCCAGCGTAAAACTTTCTGGGCATACGTGCACCCAAACACAATGTTTTGTGTAAATGCTATTTTAGAATTTATGTGGCAAAGAAGGACGTTCATGATGCTGCAAAATTCGCACTTTAACGTATTATACATCGTGGCACAGTAATTACGGAATGACTTTTAAAATACAACAGTCGTAAACTACAATTACGTCATGACGTAGGCGTCATTAATTAATAAACCGGTGCTTGTACAATAGGGGATTAAACTTGAGGACATTTGTATGACAAAACATCCCCTGCTTTCATTTGTGTGTAAATACTATGCATTTCAGAGAAAGATGTACTGTGGGCTTTGAAACTCCGTTTTGAACGCCTGATTTACTGCAGATTGAAGCAAAATTATACTTCCAACAGTTGGCGCCTGTTTCATCTCTGAATAATTGGTATTTTCCACTGAAGTTAAAATGTCTCTTTGTACGAATGTTTATAACTAAAAACTGTATATTTATGTCAAGGCATTGTCCGTTAGTTTATTGTAAATTTACAATCTAGGGTACAGGAATTATGCCAAATATATAAAGCAGACTGAAAACGCCAAGAGTCTTCTGTACACTCGTGTTAATCAGTGTTAGAAGTTCTGTCCTTTCTGTAGCTTTCAAAGCCGAATTGAGCTGCCTTTCGAATGTAATTATGTTGTAAAATTTCCGGTGTATTTAACTTTTTTATGATTTCACGAGTTTAATTTTCTTGGCTGCCTTGAAACATTCTGAAATGTAAAACAAGAACACTAGATGTAAATTTGTGTGAAGGAATGAGATTGGTATATAAAGGTCAATTAATGTGAGGAAGTGTAAGGTCCCGCTTTTTGATGCGATTTAAACACTTGACCTATCTTTTGTGTGCCCGGCTAGCAAGTGATGAGGTAATCACGCTGTACAACGCGAGTACAAGGGTTTGTTTGATCTTAGGAAGTTGAAGAATTGCTGGTACTGTGTAATGATAATCTCAGTTTAGTGGACGCAGAGTTATTAAGCTTTTGTCCTTGAAATCTACTCGACATCTGTGATCTTAAGTTTCTGGTTGATCTGGAAATTCTGAATTTAGAAAATAAATCTCCATCCGTATAAATCTAGGAAAATCTTTGTTCTCGGAAAGAAGTTAGGCTACCCGCGAGAATTTTAAATGTTATTGTAAATTTCACCCTCTAACGTGCCATGAAAGTCTAGAGATGGAGTAGAGGTATAGTTCTACTCTTTCTTTAATATTGTCGCTAGATGGGGTTGGGTGGTGAGTGCCACGTTCCAGCCGCTTTACTGCCAGGGACTAACCAGTATCTATTGTATAGGAGATTGGGCGGGCCCCGGAACCGGTGTGGAGGGGTGCGCCAATTCTTGTCCTCAACCGGGATTCGATTCCCCGGACCGCCCGGATCGCCCGGACCGTAGCGAGTACGTATACCGACTACGCCACCCGGAAAACATTTTAAATGTTTGTTATAATTGTTTAAACGTTTCGTAACAGTCGCTAAGCAAGCAGTGATGTGTGCTGTGCAATCAGAGTCTTTGACCTGTGATAGGAAGCTTTTGATCGTTTAGTGATGTGAGGTTTTCCTCGGCGGTCCTACTAAGATTACAGGCTTCTGAGAAGATTCACTGCTCATTAAATGCGCAGTAACATTTGGAGAGACATTTTCTATCTCATATTCACGGTTCCCAGAACCTGGGAGCAGCGATTTCTTTGCAACGTAGGTACCTTTGAATGGAACCTAACGAGAACACATACTAAAGGACCCTAATGTGAATCTATATACACACTGTATAAATTGTATTAGTATAGCACTAATTAAGAGTTCGGGTGTAAACAATTATACGTAACAATTAACGAGGAAGTTTCTCATTCTTGTGTATTTTTGTAGGAGTGTAACACAATTTTGCTGCAAGAAATGTATGACTCGTAAAAGATGTTCTTAAGTTTTCACTCGTGTTCGTAGATCCGTGCGGTTTTCGCTATACAGTGTAAGCGTCTTTACTTTTCGTTCACCCACGTATAGAAACAAACAGCAGTCTTCTGAAGGAAGATACATCATCAGACGTAAAACCTTGTAGGTAGAGCGATTCCTGGAAATCCATCCTACCGCAAATTGCACCACGTTCGTGATGCGGATTTTTAATATTTACTTTGCATAGCAGAGACCTATTTTTGTGAATCTGTAGTCAGCAGCAGGCCTATCTTGCCCTTACAAGATAAGAGTCTAGAAATGTATGCCGGAATGGTACCCCGCGGAAATATTAAAATCGATATGTGTCCTACCGAAAATATGTCTCTTGCAAACTGTCTCTTATCGTAAGACACGCTTGTTCAGCGAGTAGCTAATGTAAGAAAGAATACTCTTTTATTCAGCTTAGTCAGCATTTTATGCTGAAAAGTTACGAGTTTAATAAAATTGTAAATTTCGGGGTATAATTTTAAAACCTCGAGATTCTCCTGAATTCTGAAAACTTCAGAAATATACAGACCTATTTTAAGTACACTACAATGATTATTAACAGTAGCGGCCGTTTCGTTGTGATCGCAGCAACATTTGTACCACTCTTACATTACTGGAAGCAGTTACAGTCATAAAAACACTGTTTATTGCATGTTTATTCTTCACGGGCTATGGTACTAAATGAAAGGAACACTAGTCGTACGGTCTTGGTTTTTGTATTTTGCTTCCAACACACGTAAAATCACGCAAATTTGTCATTGCGTTAGACTATCCACGTAACCAGTGCACCCCTCGTGTAACGTCGATATTTCTTTGTAACTTGAACAGTATGAACAAGAAAGATATACGCTTTATATGCTCCATAACCACTAGTGTAATATATGCTATAACATTACCAGCAAATATACAGAGTATATTTATATTAGATATATGCACAATGAACTTATTTTAATGTATTTACGTGTACACCAGTGGCCGCGCTAGGATTGCGGGTTCGAATTCCGCCTGAGGCATGGATGTCTGTCTGTTGTGAGTGTTGTGTATTGTCAGGTAGAGGTTTCTGCGTCAGGCTGATTACTTATCCAGGAGTCCTACGGAGTGTGGTGTGTCTGAGTGCGATCGTGAAGCCTCGACGATTAGGAGACCCTGGTCCACTACGAGCTGTCGTGCCATAGGAAAAAAATTATTGTGTGTGTGAGTGTATACATACATACATACATACATAAGAAAGATATAAAATGTATCATATATTTCAGTCATGAAAGTACTATTTTAAGCTGATGTAGAGGCCAAAATTTTCAGTAATATGGTATACAATGCAGTTTCTTTAAACAGAAAATTTAGGTTTGTAGACCCACCGTACTGTTTGTTCCCTGGTTTGAACTTGTCAGAAAATTGACAGATTTTGACAAAATTATGTTCGGACGTTGTACTATTAGAGGCCACCCGAATTTGGCGCTTCTAATTTCCTGCATCGGTACACATCTGTTCGTATCATCGTGCATGCTGAGAATTGTGATTTGGCAGTACCTGTTAACCCTTTACCTGCCAATGTGGAGAATATGGTGAGGTCCGAATAATGCTAGCAAAGGGCAGATGGGATTTAACTCGGCGTTTAAAGGGTTAATACAGGTCTGGAAGAACATTTAGAAACAACAGACAGTTCAAAGCGACAATTCCATCCGTTCTTCCTTCCTTCGGCCCACAAGGAAGAGCGCCACTCCCACTGTACGAATATTGACGAAGTTTCTTGTTTTGGGATTTACTAAAACTTGCAACAATTTCGAAGTTGGTATTGGACAGAAATAACATACACTATCTAAGACGGCCTAAGTGCAGTCGTTATGTCTTACAGTTTTTGACTTTTCTAGTTTTGACAGAATGTATCCCTGTGACGTACGTTCTGAGGCAGAAGAAGCAGTTGACGATTGGTAAATATAACATACGAGTAAACTCTATTAGACGGCCTACGTGCTGTTGTAATATCTTGCCGTTATTGACTTTTATAATTTTGACAGACCGCATCTCTGTGACGTACGGTCTCAGGCCGAAGAAGCAGTTGACGATATAAACATAACATACAACCTATAAGACGACCTACGTGCAACCGTAAAATCTTGCCGTTCTTGACTTGTGATATCGACGGTCTGTATCTCTGTGACGTACGGCGTGATGCTGAAGAAACAGTTGACGATATACACATAACAACCAATCACGGTCTGTCATAGAACTCTCCTTTGAATCCATCTCGACTTTACGTGATATCAAGTATTATCGAATATAAATCTGTTGCTAATGTATGGAGAAAACCTACAGCATGTGTTGTGTAAAAGTAGAAGAGCCCATTTAAAAATCAGCATGTTGAGTGTTTTGCACGTGCGTTTGTGTTCCTTAAATTTTTAACGTATTTTAAATATAGAGATATTAAGACGCCAAAATAATAGTATTTCCTAACGTTTCACTGTTCGTACTGCCGTAATAGATCAGAACTTTCTTCGTTTAATTTTTTGTGACGTGGAAGAAATATTATTAGGTACACATCAAAAGTTGCTATATTAAAACTTTGTTGTTAAACTTAGTCTCTTTTTTATTCCTGTGGCGTATGTCTTATTTAAAACGAAGTTTATTTTAACGAGAAGGGACTCCACTCAGTGATAAAACGTATTCTTGTATTTGACCCTTTAATGGAAAAGATCTTGAAAACACCCACAAAAAAAAACAGAAAAAAGAAGGAACGCGTTATTTTGATGAAAAATTCAGTATACATTGTACAGAAGTTTTGTGTGATAGAAACAGATGTTGTTTCCAGAACTGGGATGGGTATGTTAGTAATTTAAATATCCAGTTTTCATTTACGCTACTCCAAACGTCTCTGCGTGTCAAGGGTAATGGGCAAAACACCGCTCTTTGTGGTTCTGGAGAGTCTGCACTGGTGTTTTGGTATCTGAGTCAGGAGAACTGTTTCGCTGTGGCACACGCAGATTGCAACACGCACTGAAAGATATTCGAATCGGGTTAGGTTCAAACCACGACAATTCTTCAGCAGGATTTTTAGAAATTTAACTTCATTTTTGTGTAAACAGTTAAGAATGAAACGACTGGTAGCACATACCAAACTTTTCCTTCTATATTTAATAATCATACATGCCACCCTGTGTTTCCCAATGTTTTTTCTTTAAGAAACAACCTACAAGAAACGTAGACAAGTAAAAAAAAAAGAGATTGAAACGTATTCATGCGTTGTTGCCGCACGAGCGATTGAAGAGACTGTGCCGTTATAGTAGGCAACAAGAATATCCTGCAGTAGTCTTCTATTTCCATATCTGCAGCAGCAGCAGCAGCAGAAACAACAACAACAACACAACAACAGCCAAATTTTGTCTGCGTCCGTAGGATTCAGAAAAGTAACGCTATCACACAAGCTTTACAAGACCTTGAGAGACTTCAATATGATGGCACTAATTTTTGGTTATATTTTTCTCATCCTGTACCATTATGTCTTTTCTTCTGTATGCGACCATTGTACAAGCACTCTGGCAAAATCTTGGCTTTCAATATACAACTTCGCTAAGGTGAAACAATTTAATGTTAAGATTTTTTATTTGACTGTGGTGACACTGGTTGGCTGTGGTGTTGAAAATTAAGAAAGATGGTATCTCCTTATATAATAGGCCTATGTTTATTATGAAATACTATTTCTTCATAGAATGAGTCAGTTCAAACAAAATACTGCCTCTAGCTACATTTTATTTTACCCTCACTAAGTGACAAAGTTTAAATGTTGATAATACATGTACTGTTGCTGCAATAACAAGTAAACTTAGAGCATGAAGCAAATTATTTCAGGAAGTACAGTCAGATTTAAGTGTGGCGTACTCGGATTTGCCTGCAGGTAATTATGCGTGTCATTTTTTTTTAACAGAAAAACAGTCCTCGTCTTGGTCTGAAACTTCATTAAGTTTCTTTTTCCGTATAAGACTAAGTTGTAGCAAATAATAGGTTTTTAATACAATCTGTTGACACTATTCATACAGTTAACACAAGCTGCACGATAACAAGAAACAGAAATTCTAGTATGACACTAAATTTAAAGTCTAAACTCAAGACGTAGTGAAATGCAAGTGATTAGAGAGACGATCTGACACCTGTACGAAAAGTCGTCATTCATCTACATTCAGCCATTTTATCTTAAGTTTCGTTCGCAAGTGCGGATAGACTAGTATAGCTTTTCCAGTCTGTAACGGTAACCATATGTGTTCGCCCACGAATTCGTTCCAGTGTAAAAGGGAGCAATAAATCAGTTTAAAGGCCCAGAGTTCAATAAAAGTGCCAGTACACAGGAATGAGTTAGTGTGAGAACAGTGACTGCTTTATACAATTGGTCCACCCTATAACCTGCCACACCTCTTAGGCCTACTCCATTCTGTAACCCAAGATCGATTACATAAAAGTAGACTGTGAAAAATGCATAAGGTGCCAGCTTCGATCAGGTCCATCCTCCGAATTCGATACATCGGCCTTAGTATATGGCTACATGGAAGTGCCTCATCAGGATAACTGAGATAAAACCTGTGCCGGTGGTAAAGTGAAATAAACAGCTTTATATCTTGAACAGCCAAAATCCAACACATACATTTTTAAACAAGAGAGAAGATGGCCAGGTTATTTTTGAGTCTCTTAACGAATGGTAATATCATATGTAGAGTACAAAGAAAGAAAAAATACGATTCAGAAATTGCCTCGTGATGTTCGAGGTAAAAGGTTAATCCAGTCTTATTTTGAAATATAAGTTTTTTAAATTTCTGAAAATTAGAATCAAAGAAATAAATCTACAAGCCAAAGAAAAATGGTCTGATATGTTTCTGTCTCTTAAAAGACCCCAAAATGTTACAATTAGTACTTTTGTTTGTTTGCTTGTTTGATTTTGGCGCAACTGCTCCCAGTGGGCCAGGGCCTCCTCATTCACGAGGTTTCTAGATCACACACAACGACGCATTACAGTCGGTAGAACTCCTTTGGACGATTGATCAGCTCGTCGCAGAGACCTCTACCGGACAACACACAACATTCACACCAGACAAACGTCCATGCCCCCGCTGGGATTTGAACCCAGAATCTCAGCAGGCGAGCGGCGGTAGACCTACGCCTTAGACCGCGCGGCCACTGGGACCGGCATCTTTATGTTAGAAAGAAGAAAATTAATTCAGATTAAATTTGTAGAAACGAAGTACAATTTATCATACTTTTTGGTATGTTGGTTCTTTGGAGGACGACATCAAGTGGGACAAGAGTTAAAAACACAAGAAGGAACGTGGAGGACTGGTGGTGGTGGTGAGATGATGATGGCGTTTGAGTTGAGAGTCCTGAGGTTTACGGTGAGTACAAACCGTAGGCTTGCTGTAAAGTGGATTAGCCTATGCTATCACGGAAATACGAGTATTAAGCTAGTGACTTGGACATTCATTGCTATATATTATCGTATTTATGTTGGGTGAAGCTTTCCCTAGACAAGGACGAGGACAGGTTTATCGTTCTCAGGAATTTGAGGCTTCCAGAATTTCTACAACAAGCGGAAGTCGAAGGTGGCAAGGTTGTCGGCCCTACGCCCCGACTATTTTAACCCGTCAGGAGATACCCCTGGTTCTCACTTCTGTCAGAGGTTGAGTTGACCCGAGGGCTATCGTGCGGCCGGAATATTAAGTCACTGAAAAGTCCCAGTGACCCTCAATCGACTGCGCCAATATCTACCCTCGATTTGTATTAAGTTGTAGAACTATGCAAAAGACAGATTTGATACTTCCGTAAGCGTGCAGAGATTGTAATAGGGAATTCAATTGTCTATTTTGAAACTATTTTTAAGAAAGTGAGAAAGGAAACTATTTTGAAAATATACAACACACTAGTTTTACCTACATTTTTATATGGGTCAGAAAATTGGACTCTAACAGCCTTACAAAGAAGAAAAATTGAAGCGGCAGGAATGAAGTTACTGAGACCTGTGGCAGGCTACACCCTTTATGACCACAAAACAAATGACTACATACGCCGCGAACTACGGATTACAGGCATACTAGGGAAGATAGATGAATACAGACGGAACTGGCTTTCACACTTACAAAGAAAGTCACAAAACCGAATCCATTTGAAATCATACCACTACAGACCACAAGGAAGGAGAACAATTGGAAGACCAAAGAAACGCTGGCCCGAGCAGCTGTAACTCTGGAGACGGAACGGATCAAAGGGTCCAATCCTTGATGTTTATGATGATGATGATTTTGAAACTCCGTTTTACAGTCAGTTTACGAATAGTTAAAAACTTCTGTGATGAGACAGCCTGAAAGTTAGAGGACATGGAATATTGAAATGCGGGTTCATGTGAAATACATGTAGTACTTATGTGAACAGGGATTTGCACCGATTGATTTCGAATCCAAAGATTAGGTGTCAGGTACGGGACGGCTGTTTTACGGTGTCGTCAGATAGACCTGTTACATCAACTGCGATGATTGTGAGGATAAATGAATATGCGTCATTGGTGCATAAGATGATGGCCAGTGCAGAAATGAACACACGGTTATAATTCTGCGTTATCGATGTTTGGTCCACGACAGATCACATTTGATTAACCTTGAAATGAAGTGGTGTCTCCGCTTGGGAAGCCGGTGAATGACAAATAGAAGTGTAACCTACTTTATGTAACGCTCTGGTGTTACGGCAGGATTGTCCGTGAGTGAGCGTCTGATTCAGCCACACCCGGGTTGGCAAGGTTACGGGATTTCCGTGTTGACTTAACAACCCTGCTGAATCTGTGAAGCTGTCTGTACAGTGCTGGATGGAGATTTTCGTTGTTGCAAAGGTTTAGTGTGCGTTGAGACGCAAAATAACTCAGATACAGTATCAATGATCAGGAGAGCAGTGATTGTTGTCCCCAAAAATAACACTTTTATTATTATTATTATATTCACTTATATTTCCAGAATATGTTAAGTTTAAAGCGTCCACCTCCATTGAATTTTCAGTGCACAAATAAATATACCATTCCAAGCAGGAAGGAAATTCTGATGCGTTTAGTATTAGACCTGTCACATCTGCCTGCGACCCCGACACGATATCCATGAGATAAATTGTGTTATATTATTGGATCTGTTTACCATTTTTCATGTGGCACAACAGCCCAATCGGGCCCAGGCCGCTTTTTTTTAGGTTTCTAGACCACTATCAGGCACACATAAACACACACACTCGGTAGGAATCTTCTGAACGAGTGATCAGCTCAACTAACACAACAGACGAACATCAATGCCACCCAGCGGGTTTCGAACCCACGGTCCTAGCAGTCAAGAGGCTTCAGACCTACTTCTTACAGCGCACAGCCACAGGGATCGGCGGGCAAACATTTACCTGAACCAAATAATGTATGGCATTAATAATGTAAGGTTTGTAGCGCTGGAAGGAAGTGAAGTACAAAACAGACTTGACAAGTCCTACCCTGAATATCTTACTCTTTGTGGCTGTCCCTGTGTTTCCTCCTCTTCTTCTTTCGCTTTCCTTTCTTTTCGTATTCCTTTTTTTGTTCTGGTTTGGGTTCTTTTTTGTTTTTTGTATAAATGACCATCATCCAAGGTAAATTGGCTTTCAGATGTATGCTTATTTTGTTCTCTTATCTCAGCATAAGGAAACAACTGTGAATTTAAGAATGAATGAATTGATTTTAAAGCTTTGTTGCGATGTCGGTGTTTATACAGTCGACCTACGTGAGTACTTCACAGAAATGAGCTTTCATCAGAAAAGAGACAAAAGAGTTTGCGGTCCAGAATTTGCATAACCTATTTTAGTGTTGGAACGAATGAACGAAGTGTCTTGGCGGGATTTATAAGCTAGAAGTCAGTTCAGATCGCACTCATTCCTGCCAGTTTATAAAAGCTCTGTGCAAAGGAACGGAAAAGAAAGAGAAAGAGCTTCTAATGTTTATACACGGACAGAATTTTTTATCATGCGCCTGCTAATACTGCAACCCTCTTCATCAATATTCTCACCGACCCGCATATATCTAGCCCGTTGCAGGCGCAAGGCAAAGAAGACTGCGATAGTCTAAGTAAACAGTGGAATTCTCAGCCGTTTCTGTCTATTCCAACTGTCGCTTTTCGTCACACACAAAAAGGGACACAAGAATGGAAACAGAATACAGATAGTGTATTTTTTCCACTGCGCAGCATTAGAATTACAGGAACATTTCTTGGTTTTTATTTTACTGCTACACTTTTCAAAAGTTTGGTAAGAGAACTCAGTACATTGTTAGGGAATTCAGCTTTAAGGGGAGGCAATAAAAGTTTAACCTAAATACCATGGGAGTTTGTCTCTTTATTTTAATTTGAAAATTATTTAAATTATTTGAATGTGGCGTCAAAGTTTAATCTCTTTTATGTGATTTCCATCTCATGTCGGTTTAATGGCTGAGAACTGCAAGCGAAGCGAAATCGTGACAACGTGTTCTGTAGTCTTGAGATATAATTTTTTTCCGCGACTCTTTTTACCGCAGTTTCAGACATGCCGAATCTGTGAACATGTCCCGCAGTGGGAGTGCGTGTGTGTATTTTCTTACAGATTTTTATGCAATTCTAAGTTGGATTATATTACTATATTTCACCTTACATTGCTGTGCAGTAAACGTTGTGGGAAACGTTTGTAGTGTTGTGGTTTCTTCAGTCTTTGGGTTATTGTATTCCGGAGCAACATATAATTACTCCGGTTATCAAGGAAAGGGATAATGGTGGTATATAAATACGGTGTGCATTTAAGCCTGACCATTTAATGTGCCATGTGAGTAATAAACAGTACTATATGCATCAAAATATCATGATATTGATGAACGGTAATTTCTTACGTTACTTTTAAGTCCTTTATTTGTCCCAACTAGTGCACACAATTCTTACAAAATTGTTAAACAGTTAAAATCATTTAAAATTGTAATAGTTGCTCCAACATGTTTCAGTTTACATAAACCAACATCAGGGAGCTTTCAGCCTGTGCTTCGCCAAAGTTACAATGTTGATATCGATTGCATATATCGTTATTGAAGTTATCGGTACTGTAGCTGCATATGCATAACTTCAATAACGATATATGTAACCGATATCAACATTGTAACTTTGGCGAAGCACAGGCTGAAAGCTCCCTGATGATGGTTTATGTAAACTGAAACATGTTGGATCAACTATTATAATTTAAATGATTTTAACAGTTTAAAAATTGTATAAGAATTGTGTGCACTAGTTGTGCAAATAAAGTACTTAATATTATGAAAGTGCACAGTGCAACTACGAAGATTCTTACGTTACATTTGTGCTGGTAATTTTCCCTTGCACTCGCTTGGTATGTATGGCATTTATGGCTACTCCACTGTGATTAAAGTAATAACCACTCCCTGACTTTTCGACATAATTAGGTCATTTTCAGGATTGTGTTACAACAACTTATTAGTGTACACTAAACTTTGATTGGTAACAAAATTAGTTATAAGCCCAAGACGTGTACAATATAAACGATTTAGCAGAAAAGTAGAGTGTTAAAAACCATAAAATTTAGAATATAGTTTTTGTATGACAAGGAAACCAGAGACATTCTACTGTACCTTCTCTTTTGTCTTTAGATAAACATATATCACGTGCTGTCACAGTGTGTTCATTTATTTGATTTGTTTCTGTTGTGCTACGAATATTCACGTTCTTGTATGACGTTGCTGATTATTCCTTTAGGTACATCTGGATGACACACCTGTTGTTTGGTCACATATTATCCTTTTATAGATTATTTACAATATATTCCTTATGAATTATTGTTTTAGTTTGAAAGGAAACGTAGAGTGAGGGTTGTGATGCTTGTTCTGTATACCTTCGCAACAACAGTGGCATAAAAATACGTTTATATATGTTTGTTTGTTACTAGTGCTTCCTTCTCCGATGGTGTGTTCCGGCGTGATGGTGCTGCTTGTTTGCGTAATATGCAGCTGTGCTTTTTAGTCAGCTATTCTTTATGTTTGGTACTGTTATCGACATCCGTTCCATTGTTTAATCTTTCGAATATCGTATTTTATATGTCTATATTATATCCATTTACGTGCATTTTTCATGTTATATATTAATCCAGCATATTCGTAAAAGAACCCTTTTTAGGTGCGTTCGCAAAATTACGAAAAGCGACCGTTTGCTTAGTCATGTCTCTCTGTCTTTCCATATGAAACAACTCGGCTTCCATTCAAAGGATTTTTATGAAATTTGGTATAAAGATTTTTCGAAAATCTGTCGAGAAAATTAAAGTTTTATTAAAGTCTGACAAGAATAATGGGTACGTTGCATAGGGACCTATGTAATTATTCCTTTACTTAATCCATGGAGCAGAGCCCTTCTTGAAAAGCTAACTGGATGTGAGATAGTCAAGAAGTTACCCTCATTTTATGGAACTCGAAAATTTATTCCCGCGTTTACAAATGCCCGCCACCTGTCCCTGTTCTGAGTCAGATGAATCCAGTACATCCCCCCTCCCACTTCCTGAAGATTCTTCGTAATGTTATCGTCCCATGTACGCCTAGGTCTTTCAAGTGGTCACTTCCCTCAGGTTTCCCCACTAAAACCCTGTATGCAGCTCTTCTCTCCCCATAGTGCTATATGCCCTTCCCATCTCATTATTTTCAATTTGATCTCCCGAAAAATATTTGGTGAGGGGTACAGATCATTAAGCTCCTCATTATGGAGTTTTCTCCACTCCCTTGTTACCTCGTTCCTCTTAGACCCAAATGTTCTCCTCAGTGCCCTATTCTCAAACACCTTCAGCCTTAATGTGAGCGACCTAGTTTCACACCATACAAAACAACACGCGAAATATAATTTTTCTCTGTCTTAATATTCTTATTTTTTAATAGCAAACTGGATAACAAAAGATTCTCCTCCGAATGATTAACATTCCCTGTCGTCATTCTGCTCTTAATTTCTTCCTGAATAGAGTTTTGATTCGTTAAGGTTGTTCCCATACTTTTGAAGTCTTCCACCTTTCAAACGAACTATTCATCTTTATATTATGACTGTCTCCTGCATTCTGATCTCGAAACATGGCCATGTACTTAGTTTTATCAACATTTACTTCTAGTGTAATCTTCTTACTACCAACTACTAATGTGTCTGTGCTTTTCTTTCTAGTGTATTCGCTTCTGCTCAATATATTAAGATCAGCACTAACCAGAAGCTGATGTGTACCATTCCATTTAAAGCTATCCTTGTTTACCGGAACTCTCCTAATGGCGTACTCTAAAGCTTAGTTAAAAATAATGACGATAATACGTCTCCTTGTTTCAAAACATTCTTAATAAGAATCTTTTCAGACAAGTTTTTGCCTACCCAGACTGTGCTATAAGTTTCATTCAGACACATTTTTATTAGACTTCCAGTTTCATGGGAACTAAACTCAGTGAGAATATATACATGAGCTTTCTCCTAACAGAAACATAGACATGAAGACCTATGTGCGTTTATTATAATATCTTGCTGAATTATGCTTAGAATGAGAAATGTTTCGGACGAATTTGTGGAGAAAATCAAAACACACATTTTATTTACAACAATTTTTTTTAAATAGTGCCCTTTATGAGATAATGTGGAAAATTATGGTACAGCGAGACAGGCCACGGATGGTAATATAACACGGCATATGCGCTTTCCGTGCTAGATAACTAAGCTACAGGCACACACGCAGAATAAGTCATATTTATTATAATACATTTTTTTTTGCTTATTATTTTACTCCAAAGGAAATTTACTCCAGATGTGTAAGATTTTCAAGTAGATGCGTTTGTTCTTATTGCATTCACTGTCAGGTGATTCTTCAATAAAATTATTTAATTGTTTGACTTACATTACCATTTTTATTAAATGTTTATTCTTTTCCTTTCGTATCTACAGTTTATATTAGCTTTTATTATTTTCACATTCACGGACTGACAACTTGAATTGTAGAGCATTTTCGAAGCATATATGTGATCTGGTAGTACTTACGTTAGTAACCATGTTCAGTATGTTGCAGTTGTACTGAAGTTTGTTTATTTATTTAAATAGCAGTTTTTAAGTGTGAAGTTCACCCTAGAACAGGTCACGAAGGCCCAGAGTGGGAGTAGAGGTATAGCTCTACTCTTCCCTTAACCTCGGCGCTAGATGGGGGTGGGTGATCAACGCCACACCCCGGTCGCTTTACCCCAGGGGAAGACCCGGTACCCTCTGTATAGGTGGCTGGGTGGGCTCCAGGGCCGGTCTAAACGGGTGCGAAAAATCTCGATCTCCGGACCGTCCAGCCTGAAGCGAGTCGCTATACCGACTGAGCTGTCCCGGTCCACAGTTTTTAAGTATGTGTATTACTAAATGTGAACCGTGCAAATAGGTAAGAAAGTATAATACTTTATTTCCCTGATTTTCCCATTCACATTCCTAAGGGCCACAAATCAGTTTCTTTTTTAAATACCATTTTTCAATCATACTCGGATTTTAGAGGAGTTTATTCTGACGTGCCACGTCATTTTGGAAGGAAGTACGGGGCTGCGTGTGGATCAATGAAATATTTCAGCAATGTTCCTGAAGTCTTTCAGTAATCACTATTCCAGACTGAAGGCAGTGAATTCCATGTGGGTTAGCAGTGTCACTTTTGGACTGTTAGCATCGGTCTCTCTTTCGGGAGCACGCATTGTCTTCGGGCAACAACGCACTCAACAGCTAAATTAATTAGTGTGCTGTAATGAGAGTATTTCTCGGGAGCCATGTTGTGGACAGGTGGATGGGACCGCTTCTAACAACACATCGTGCAGGAACGTGAAACCAATTAGACACTGCGACAATTGTGCGCTCTGCTTATATAATGTACAGCCGACTACCCAGAGTTTATTATTAGTCTATTCTCAGCTGCAAGAGACACGTTTATACCCAAAATTCTCCAGCAGGGATGTCCATTTCACGGCAGTCTGTATCCAGCAGTTGAACTCTGTAAATCCGTATATGTACAGAATGATACAAAAAGTCATTCAGTCGCTAAGCAAACTGTACACTGTATTCCTTTATAATTTTTTTACTGTATGCTAACCTTTTACAAATTTACTGACACCAGAAATCCTCCGTGACTTAAGCAACTTATACTTTATTTTCGGTTAACTAACTTTCGGACCATTCTGTATAATATCCAAATACCAGTCAGCTTGTCTGCCCCTCTTTCTTCTAAGCCGCATGTAGAAAAAATGGCAAATAGAAAATACTTCCCTTACGTATACAAAACCAGGACAGTATTTTTTTATTTCGAATTTTAGGCATAGGATACAAGAAAACCTGCGTGTTAAATATAATAATATAAAATGTCCTGTTCCTACTAAAGGGATTACAACTGAATTTCTATAACAAGACTTCTCATTTATTAGTGCAGTTTCACTGCAAGTTCATTAATTACCAGTAGGCAGTCCATTTGCCCTCTGTAATCTCCTCGGGTACTATTTTTTAGTAGACCAGTAAATCAATTCCTGTCACACTTCTTTGGTTCTTCAAAGAACATTTCAAGTGACTCGTGTCAAGTCGTGTCACGATTGGGACTAGGCCGAATTCCTGTCACACATCTCGTAAACCTTAGCTGAATTGGACCAGAGACTACTCAACTTCTAACGTAAAGTAACAACAAAGGACGAAATAATTGTTCCTCAGATTTCAGGGTAGATTTTTTCTGCCTTAAGTTCTATTTTGTTCGATAAGTCCTTTAGGAAGTACCACAGATGATTATTGTGTACGTGGGAAATACACCAGCTTACCCTGATAAGTTTTTGAAACAATCTAAACTGGGAAAATGGGAATAGAATGAAATATGAAAATTATTTTCAGGTAAACCAGGATGGCTTGAAACTAAATGGTACATATCAGCTTCTGGCTTATGCCGATGATATTAATATAGTGGGAAGAAGTATACATACTCTAAAGAAAAACGCAGAAGCTTCAGTATCTGCTACAAGGGAGATAGGACTGGAAGTAAGTGAGGATAAAACTAAGTACATGGTCATGTCTCGAGATCAGAATGCAGGACGAAATCACAGTTTAAGGATTGATAATAGTACTTTCGAGAGGGTGGAAGAGTTTAAATATTTGGGAACAATTTTAACAAATCAAAATTCTATTCCCGGAAGAAATTAAGAGCAGATTGAGGTCAGGAAATGCGTGCTATTATTCGGTGCAGAATCTTTAGTCTTCCAGGTTGCTATCCAAAAATTTAAAGATTAAGATATACATAACTATAATTTTGCCTGTTGTTTTGTGTGAGTGTGAAACTTGGTCGCTGACATTGCGGGAGAAAAGGAAGCTGAGGGTGTTTGAGAATATGGTGTTGAGGAGAATATTTGGACCTAGGAGGGACGAGGTAACGGGGGGATCGAGGAGATTGCATAACGAGAAGCTAAATGATCTGTACTCCTCACCCAGTATTGTGCGGGTGATAAAATCGAGAAGAATGAGATGGGCTGGGCATGTGGCGCGGATGGGTGAGGAGAGGGAGGTGTATAGGGTCTTGGTGGGGAAACCGGAGGGAAAGAGACCACTGGGGAGGCCTAGGCTTAGATGGGTGGATAATATTAGGCTGGATCTCCAAGAGGTGGGATGTGGGTATATGGACTGGATTGGGCGGGCCCAGGATAGAGACAGGTGGCGGACGCTTGTGAGTGCGGTAATGAACCTTCGGGTTCCGTGAAATACGGGGAATTTCTTGACTAGC
>Ga0131853_10004556_pt1 | contig 24847 bp, 5 predicted proteins | sample TergutLab28metaG_FD_92764 | JGI IMG/M metagenome (GOLD analysis project Ga0131853, IMG submission 92764) | Labiotermes labralis P1 segment gut microbial communities from Petit-Saut dam, French Guiana - Lab288 P1 (version 2) (version 2) | ecosystem: Host-associated > Arthropoda: Insects >...
AGAGTTATAGCTGTAGTGTACAGGCACTGTGGAGTGTAGAGGTATAGCTGTTCTGTACAGGTATTGAGGGGAGTAGAGTTATAGCTGTACTGTACAGGTACTTAAGTGTGTAGAGGTATAGCTGTACTCTACAGGCACTGATGGGTGTAGAGGTATAGCTGTACTGTTCAGGTACTGAGGGGAGTTGAGGTATAGCTGTACTGTACAGGCACTGAGGGAAATAGAGGTATAGCTGTATTGTACAGGTACTGAGGGGAGTTGAGTTTTAGCTTTACTGTACAGGTACTGAGGGGAGTAGAGATATAGCTGAAATGTACAGGTACTGAGGGGATTAGAAGTATAGCCGTACTCTACAGGCAATGATGGGAGTACATTTATAGCTGTACCGTACAGGTACTGTGGGGAGTAGAGGTATAGCTATACTGTACAGGTACTGAGGGGAGTAGAGTTATAGCTGTACTGTACATGTACTGAGGGGAGTAGAGGTATAAGCTGTTTTGTACAGGCACTGATGGGAGTACAGTTATACCTGTACTGTAGAGGTACTGAGTGAGTAGAGGTATAGCTGTACTGTAGAGGCACTGAGGAGAGTAGAGGTATAGCTGTACTGTACAGGTACTGAGGGGAGTAGAGGTATAGCTGTAATCTACAGGTACTGAGGGGAGTAGAGGTATAGCTGTACTCTACAGGTTCTGAGGGGAGTAGTGGTATAGCTGTACGCTACAGGCACTGAGTGGAGTAGAGGTAAAGCTGTACTGTACAGGCACTGAGGGGAGTAGAATTTTAGCGGTACTGTACAGGCACTGAGGGATTTAGAGTTATAGCTGTACAGTACAGGCACTGAGGGGAGTAGAAGTTTAGCTGTACTGTACAGGCACTGATGGGTTTAGATTTGTAGCTGTAATGTACAGGTTATGAGGCGAATAAAGTTATAGCTGTACTCTAAAGGAACTGAGGGGAGTAGAGGTGTAGGTGTACTGTACAGGCAGTGATGGGAGTAGAGGTATAGCTGTACTGTACAGGCACTCAAGGGAGTAGTGTTATAGCTGTACTATACAGGCACTGAGAGGAGTAGAGGTAAAGCTGTACTCTACAGGCACTGAGGGGAGTAGAGTTATAGCTGTACTGTACAGGCACTGAATGGATTAGAGGTATAGCTGTACTCTACAGGTACTGAGGGGAGTAGATTTATAGCTGTACTTTCAGTTACAGAGGGGAGTAAAGGTATAGCTGTACAGTACAGGCACTGAAGGGTGTAGAGTTAGAGCAGTACCGTACAGGTACTGAGGGGAATAGTGATATGGCTGTACTCTACAGGTACTGAGAGGAGTAGATTTACAGCCGTACATTACAGACAATGAGGAAAGTAGAGGTATAGCTGTACTATACAGGCATTGTGAGGAGTAGAGGTATAGCTGTATTGTACAAGCACTGAGTGGAGTAGATGTATATCTGTATTGTACAGGTACTGAGGGGAGTACAAGTATAGTTGCACTGTACAGGTTCTGAGGGGAGTAGAGGTATAGCTGTGCCGTACAGGCACTGAGGGGAATAGAGATATAGCTGTAATGTACAGGCACTGAGGGGAGTAGATATATAGCTGTATTCTACATGTACTGAGGAGAGTAGATGTATAGCTGTATTATACAGGCACTGGGGGCAGTAGAGGTATAGCTGTACTCTAAATGTACTGAGGGGCGTAGAGGTATAGCTGTACTATACAGGAAGTGGGGGGATTAGAGGTATAGCCGTACACTACAGGCAATGAGGGGAATTCAGGTATAGCTGTACTGTACAGGCATTATGGGGAGTAGAGGTATAGCTGTATTGTGCAAGTACTGACTGAAGTAGATATATTGCTGTACTTTACACTGACTGAGAGGAGTAGAGTTATAGCTGTACTGTACAGGTACTGATGGGAGTAGAGGTATATTTGTACTGTACAGGCCCTGAAGGAAGTAGAGTTTTTAGCTGTACTCTACTGGTACTGAGGGGATTTGAGTTATAGGTGTACTCTACAGGCACTGAAAGGAGTAGATGTATAGCTGTACTGTAAATGTATTGAGGGGTTTAGAGTTATAGCTGTACTGTACAGGTACTGAGTTATGTATAGTTATAGCTGTACTGTACAGGCACTGAGAGGGGTAGAGTTATAGCTGTACTATACATGTACTGAGGGGAGTAGAGGTATAGCTGTACTTTACAGGCACTGAGGTAAGTAGAGGTAGAACTGTACAATACAGGTACTGGGGAGTAGAGTTATAGCTGTACTGTACAGTTACTGAGGATATTAGAGGTATAACTGTACTGTACACGCACTGAGTGGAGTACAGGTATAGCTGTACTGAACAGGTACTGAGGGGAGTAGAGGTATAGCTGTACTGTACAGGCACTGACCGGATTAGAGATATAGCTGTAATGTCCAGGTACTGAGGGGAGTAGAGTTATAGTTGTACTGTACAGGTACTGAGGGGAGTAGAGGTATAGCTGTGATGTACAGGTACTCAGGGGTTAGAGGTATAGCTGTCCTGTACAAGCACAGATTGGATTAGAGGTATAGCTGTATTCTACAGGCACTGAGAGGAGAAGATTTATAGCTGTACTGTACAGGCACTGAGGGGAGTAGAGGTATAGCTGTACTGTACAAGTACTGAGAGGAGTAGAGTTATAGCTGTACTGTACAGGCACTGAGGGTTGTAGAGGTAGATCCTTACTCTACTCGTACTGAGGGGAGTAGAGTTATAGCTGTACTGTACAGTCACTGACCGGATTAGAGGTATAGCTGTACTCTACATGTTATGAGGGGAGTAGAGGTATAGCTGTACTTTACAGGCAATGAGGAGATTAGAGGTATAGCTGAATTGTACAGGTATTGAGGGGAGTAGTCTTATAGGCGTACTCTACAAGCCCTGAGGGGATTAGAGTTATAGCTGTTCTCTACAGGCATTGACGGGAGTAGTGGTATAGCTGTACTGTAGAGGCACTAAGCGGAGTAGAGTTATAGCTGTACTTTTCAGGCATTGAAGGGAGTTGAGTTATAACTGTACTGTACAGGCACTGATTGGAGTAGATGTATAGCTGTATTTTACAAGTACAGAGGGGAGTACAGGTTTAGTTGAACTTTACAGGTATTGAGGGGAGTAGAAATATAGCTGTACTCTTCAGGCACTGATTTTTGTAGGGTTATTGCTGTACTGTACAGGCACAAAATGGAGTAGATGTATAATTGTACATTACAGGTACTGGGGGAGTAGAGGTGTAGCTGTACTGTACAGGCATTGAGGTAAGTAGAGGTACAGCTGTACTGTACAGGTACAGAAGAGAGTAGATTTATAGCTGTTCTTTACAGGTACTGAGGGGAGTAGATTTATAGCCGTACTGTTCAGGTACTGAGGGGAGTAGAGTTATAACTGTACTGTATAGGTACTGAGTTGAGTAGAGTTGTAGCTGTTCTGTACAGGTAATGAGAAGAGTAGAGGTATTGCCGTACTGATCAGGCACTGAAGAAAGTAGAGTTATAGCTGTACTGTACAGGCACTGAGGGGAGTAGAAGTATAGCTGTACTCTACATATATTTAGAGGAGTAGAAGTATAGCTGTACTGTACAGGTGCAGAGGGAGAAGAGGTATAGCTCTATTGTAGAAGCACTGAGGAGTGTAGAGGAATAGCTGTTCTGTACAGGTACAGAGGGGAGTAGAGGTAAAGCTGTACTGTACATGCAATGATGGGCGTAGAGTTATAGCTGTACTGTACAGGTACTGAGGGGAATAGAGATATAGCTGTACTGTACAGGAACAGAGGGGAATAGAGGTATAGCTGTTCTGTACAGGTATTAAGGGGAGTAGTGTTATAGCTGTATTGTACAGGTAATGAGGGGTGTAGAGTTATATCTGTACAGTACAGGCACTGAAGAGTGTACAGCTATAACAGTACCGTACAGGTACTGAGGGGAATAGTAGTATCGCTGTACTGTACAGGTACTGATAGGATTAGAGTTAAAGCCGTACTCTACAGACAATCAGGAAAGTAGAGGTATAGCTGTACTGTACAGGCATTGTGTGGAGTAGAGGTAAAGCTGTACTGTACAGGCACTGAGTGGAGTAGATGTGTATCTGTATTGTACAGGTACTGAAGGGAGTACAGGTAGAGTTGTACTGTACAGGTACTGTGAGGAGTAGAGGTATAGCTGTACCGTACAGGCACTGAGGGGAATAGAGTTATAGCCGTAATGTAAAGGCACTGAGGGGAGTAGATTTATAGCTGTACTCTACAGGTACTGAGGAGAGTAGATGTATAGCTGTACTATACAGTCACTTAGGGCAGTAGAGGTATAGCTGTACTCTAAATGTCCTGAGGGGCGTAGAGGTATAGCTGTACTCTACAGGAACTAGGGGTATTAGAGGTTAAGCCGTACTCTACAGGCAATGAGTGGAGTAAAGTATAGCTGTACTCTACAGGCACTGTGGGGAGTAGAAATATAGCTGTACTGTACAGGTACTAAGGGAAGTAGAAGTAGAGATGTATTGTACAGGTATTGAGGGGAGTAGAGTTATATCTGTACTGTAAAGGTACTGAGAGGTGTAGAGGTATAGCTGTACAGTACAGGCACTGAGAGGAGTAGATTTATAGCTGTACAGTAAATGTACTGAGAGGAGTAGAGGTATTGTTGTACTCTACAGGCACCGAGGGGAATAGAGTTATAGCTGTAATGTTCAGTTACTGATTGGAGCAGAGTTTTAGCTGTACTGTACAGGTACTGAGGGGAGTAGAGATGTAGCTGTACTGTGCAGGTACAGAGGGGAGTCGAGGTATAGCCTATTCTACAGGTACTGTGGGGAGTAGAGGTATGGCTGTACTGTACAGGCACTGAGGGAAGTAGAAGTATAGCTGTTCTGTACAGGTACTTAAGGGAGTAGAAATATAGCTGTACTGTTCAGGCACAGAGAGCAGTGGAGGTTTAGCTCTACTGTACAGGCACTGAGGAGGGTAGAGTTATAGCTGTACTTTACTGGTACTGAGGGGTGTAGGGGTATAGATGTACTGTACAGGCACTGAGGGGAGTAGAAGTATAGCTGTTCTGTACAGGTATTGAGGGGAGTAGAGTTATAGCTGTAGTGTACAGGTACTGAAGAGTGTAGAGGTGTAGCTGTACTCTACAGGCACTGAGGGGTGTAGAGGTATAGCTGTACTGTTCAGGTACTGAGGGGAGTGGATGTATAGCAGTACTGTACATGCACTGAGGGAAATAGAGGTACAGCTGTACTCTACAGGTACTGAGGGGAGTTGAGTTTTAGCTGTACTGTACATGTACTGAGGGGAGTAGAGATATAGCTGTAATGTTCATGTACTGAGGGGAGTAGAGTTATAGCCGTACTGTACATGTACTGAGGGGAGTAGAGGTATAAGCTGTTCTGTACAGGCACTGAGTGGAGTACAGGTATACCTGTACTGTACAGATATACCTGTACTCTACAGGTACTGAGGGAGTAGAGGTATAGCTGTACTTTAAAGGCACTGAGGAGGGTAGAGTTATAGCTGTACTGTACAGGTACTGAGGGGTGTAGAGGTATAGCTGTACACTACAGGTACTGAGGGGAATAGAGATATAGCTGTACTCTACAGGTTCTGAGGGTAGTAGAGTTATAGCTGTAAGCTATAGGCACTGAGGGGGTAGAGGTATAGCTGTACTGTACAGGCACTGAGAGGAGTAGAGATTTAGCTGTACTGTACAGGCACTGAGAATTTTAGAGTTATAGCTGTACTGTACAGGTACTGAGGGGAGTAGGTTTATAGCAGTTCTGTACAGGCACTGAGGAGAGTAGAGGTTTAGTTGTACTGTACAGGCACTGATGGGAGTAGAGGTATAGCTGTACTGTACAATCACTCAAGGGAGTAGTGTTATAGCTGTACTGTACAGGCACTGAGGGGAGTAGAGGTATAGCTGTACTCTACAGGCACTGAATGGAATAGAGGTATAGCTGTACTCTACAGGTACTGAGGGGAGTAGAGGTATAGCTGTATTTTACAGGTACTGGGGAAGTAGAGATTTATCTGTACAGTACAGGCAATGAGGGGTGTAGAGATATAGCAGTACCGTAAGGTACTGAGGTGAATAGTGTTATTGCTGTACTGTACAGGTACTGAGAGGAGTAGAGTTACAGCCGTACTCTACAGACAGTGAGGAAAGTTGAGGTAGAGCTGTACTGTACAGGCATTGTGGGGAGTAGAGGTGTAGCTGTACTGTACAGGCACTGAGTGGATTAGATGTATATCTGTATTGTGCAGGTACTGAAGGTAGTACAGGTATAGTTGTACTGTAAAGTTACTGAGGGAAGTAGAGGTATAACTGTACCGTACAGGCACTGAGAGGAATAGAGTTATAGCCGTAATGTACAGGCCCTGATTGGAGTAGATATATAGCTGTACTCTACAGGTACTGAGGAGAGTGAATGTATAGCTGTACTATGCAGGCACTGGGGGGAGTACAGGTATACCTGTACTAAACAGGTACAGAGGGAGTAGAGGTATATCTGTATTTTAGAGGCACTGAGGAGAGTAGAGGTATAGCTGTAATCTACAGGTACTGAGGGGAGTAGAGGTATTGCTTTACTCTACAGGTACTGATGGGAGTAGAGGTATAGCTGTACTCTACAGATTCTGAGGGGAGAAGAGGTATAGCTGTACGCTACAGGCACTGAGGGGAGTAGAGTTATAGCTGTACAGTACAGGCACTGAATGGAATAGAGGTATAGCTGTACTCTACAGGTACTGAGGGGAGTTGATGTATAGCTGTACTTTCAGTTACAGAGGGGAGTAAAGGTATAGCTGTACAGTACAGGCACTGTAGGGTGTAGAGTTATAGCAGTACCGTACAGGAACTGAGGGGAATAGTGATATGGCTGTACTGTACAGGTACTGAGAGGAGTAGATTTACAGCCGTACATTACAGACAATGAGGAAAGTAGAGGTATAGCTGTACTGTACAGGCACTGAAGGGAGTAGAGGTGTAGCTGTACTGTACAGGCACTGAAGGGTGTAGAGGTAAAGCTGTACTGTACAGGCAATGAATGGAGTAGAGGTATGGCTTTACTCTACAGGTAAGGAGGGGAGAAGAGGTATAGCTATACTCTACAGGTACTGAGGGGAATAGAGGCATAGCTGTACAGTACAGGCACTGAGCGGTGTAGAGGTATAGCTCTACTGTACAGGCACTGAGAGAAGTAGAAGTATAGCTGTCCTGTACAGGTACTTAGTGGAGTAGGTTTATAGCTGTACTGTAAGGTACTGAGGGGAATACATTTATGGCTGAACTGTACAGGTACTGAGGGATTTAGAGCTATAGCCGTATTGTACAGGCAATGAGGGGGTAGAGTTATAGATGTACTGTACAGGCATTGTGTTGTGTAGAGGTATAGCTGTACTGTACAGGCAAGAGTGGAGTAGATTAATAGCTGTAATTTACACGTACTGAGGGGAGTACAGTTATAGTTGTACTGTACAGGTACTGAGTTTAGTAGAGCTATAGATGTACTGTAAAGTCTCTGAGGGGAATAGAGTTATAGCCGTAATGTACAGGCACTGAGGGGAGTAGAGTTATAGCTGTAATCTGCAGGCACTGAGGGGAGTAGAGTTATAGCTGAACTTTACAGGCACTAAGGGGAGTAGATGTATAGTTGTAATGTACAGGTACTGAGGGGAGTAGAGGTATAGCCTTACTTTACAGGCACTGAGGGGTGTAGAGGTATAGCTGTACGCTACAGGTACTGAGGGGAGTAGATGTATAGCTGTACTGAACAGGCACTGAGGGAAGTAGAGGTATAGCTGTACTCTATATGTACTGAGAGGTGTAGGGTTTTAGCTGTACTGTACAGGTACTGGGGGAGTAGAGATATAGCTGTAATATACAGGTACCTAGAGGTGTAGAGTTATAGCCGTACTCTACAGGCAATGAGGGGTGTACATTTATACTTGTACTGTACTGGCATTGAGGGGAGTAGAAGTATAGCTGTACTGTACAAGTACTGAGAGGAGTAGAGTTATAGCTGTACTCTACAGGCAATGAGTTTAGTAGAGATATAGTTGTTCTGTACAGGTATTGAAGGGAGTAGAATTATAGCTGTACTGTACAGGTACTGAGGGGTGTAGATGTATAGCTGTACTCTACAGGTACTGTGGGGATTAGAGTTATAGCTGAACAGTACACGCACTGAGGGATGTAGAGGAAAACTGTACTCTACAATTATTGAGGGGAGTAGAATTTTAGCTGTATTTTACAGGTACTGAGGGATGTAGTGATATAGTTGTACTATACAGGTACTGGGGCGAGTAGAGTTACAGCCGTAATGTACAGGCAATAATGGGAGTACTTGTGAAGCTGTATTGTACAGGCACTGGGGGTAGTAGAGTTATAGCTGTTCTGTACAGGTACTGAGGGGATAAGAGGTTTAGCTGTAATTTACAGTTACTGAGGGGAGTAGAGTTATAACTGTACTGTACAGGCACTCTGGGGAGTAGATGTTTAGCTGTACTTTACAGTCACTGAGAGGAGTAGAGTTATGGCTGTACTGTACAGGTACAGAGGGAAGTAGACTTATAGCTGTACTGTACAGGTACTGAGGGGAATAGAGTTATGGCCGTACTGTACAAGTACTGAGTTTTGTAGAATTATAGCCGTACTCTACAGGCACTGAGGGGGGTAGAGGTATAGCTGTACTCTACAGGCACTGAATGGAATAGAGGTATAGCTGTACTGTACAGTTACTGAGAGGATTGGAGGTATAGCTGTACAGTACAGGCACTGAGGTTAGTAGAGTTATAGCTGTACTGTACAGGTACTGAGTGGAGGGAGGTGTAGCTGTATTCTACAGGAACTGAGGGGAGTAGAGATATAGCTGTACTGTACAGGCACTGAGCAGTAGAGGTATAGCTGTACTCTACAGGTACTGAGGGAAATAGATATATAGCTGAACTGTACAGGTACTGAGGGAAGTAGAGGTATAGCTGTACTGTACGGGCACTGAGTGGAGTAGAGGTATATCTGTACTCTACTGGTCCTGATGGGAGTAGAGGTATAGTTGTACTTTACAGGCACTGAGGTTAGTAGAGGTTTAGCTGTACTGTACAGGTACTGAGGGGAGTAGAGTTATAGATGTATTGTACAGGTACTGAGGGGAATAGAGGTATAGCTCTACACTACAGGCACTGAGGGGAGTCGAGGTATAGCTGTTCTGTACAGGTAATGTGTGGAGTGGAGTTATAGCTGTTCTGTACAAGTACTGAGATTTGTAAAGGTATAGCTGTACTCTACAGACACTGAGGGGAGTAGATGTATAGTTGTACTGTACAGATAATGTGGGGATTAGAGGTATTGCTGTAATGTACAGGCACTGAATGAAGTAGAGATATAATTGTACTCAACAGGTACTGAGGGGTGTAGAGTTTTAGCTGTATTGTACAGGTACTGAGGGGAGTAGAGATATAGGTGTAAGGTACAGGCACTGTGGAGAGTAGAGATATAGCCGTACTCTTCATGCACGGAGGGGTGTAGAATTATAGCTGTACTGTACAGGCATTGAGGGTAGTAGAGGAATAGCTGTACTGTACAGGTACTGAGGGAAATAGAGGTATAGACGTACTGTTCAGACAATGAGTGGATTAGAGCTATAGCTCTACTGTACAGGCATTGTGGGGTGTAGAGTTATAGCTGTACTCTACAGGCACTGAGTGGAGTAGAGGTATAGCTGTATTTTACAGGTACTGAGGGGAGTACAGCTGGAGTTGTACTGTACAGGTACTGAGGGGAGTAGAGGTATAGTTGTATTGTACAGGCACAGAGGGAATAGAGGTATAGCCGTAATGTAAGGCACTGGGAGGCGTAGAGATATATCTGTACTCTGCAGGCACTGAGGGGATTATTATCATAGCTGTACTGTACAGGCACTAAGGGGTGAAGAGATATAGTTGTACGGAAGAGGTACAGAGGGGAGTAGAGTTATAGCTGTACTGTAGAGTCATTGAGGGGAATAGAGTTATAGCTGTACTCTACAGGTACTGAAGGGAGTAGAGTTATAGCTCTTCTGTAGAGTTACTGAGTGTAGTAGTGATATTGCTGTAATCTACATGTAATGAGGGGTGTAGAGGTATATCTGTACTGTACAGGCACTCAGGGGAATAGAGGTATAGCTGTACTCTAAATGTACTGACGGTCTTAGAGGTATAGCTGTATTCTACAGGTACTGGAGGGAATAGAGGAATCGCCGTACTCTACAGGCAATGAGGGGTGTACAGTTATAGCTGTACTGTATATGTACTGAGGGAAGTAGAAGTAGAGCTGTATTCTAGAGGTACTGAGGGGAATAGATGTATAGATGTACTCTACAGGCACTGAGGTTAGTAGAAGTATAGGTGTTCTGTACTCGAATTGAAGGGAGTAGAGTTATAGCTGTAATGTACAGGTTCTGAGGTGTGTAGAAGTACAGCTGTACTATACAGGCACTGAGGGGATTAGAGGTATATCTGTACTGTTCAGTACTGAGGGGAGTAGAGATATAGCTGTACTGTAAATGTACTGATTGGAGTATTTGTAATCTACAGGCACTGAGGGGAGTAGAGTTATAGCTATAATGTTCTGGTACGGAGGGGAGAAGATGTGTAGCTGAACTGTACAGGTACTGAGGGGAGTAGATCTATAGCCGTATTTTACAGGCACTGAGGGGAGTAGAGATATAGCTGTACTGTAAAGGCACTGAGGGGAGTAGAGGTATAACTCTAGTGTACAGGTACTGAGGAGCATAGAGTAGCTGTACTGTACAGATCTGAGGGGAGTACATGTATAGCTGTACTATACAGGCACTGATTTCAGTAGAGGTAAAATTGTACAGTACAGGCATTGAGTGGAGTAGAGGTATAGCTATATTGTACGGGCACTAAGAGGAATGGTGTTATAGCTGTACTGTACAGGCACTGAGGGGAGGAGTGATATAGCTGTACTTTACAGGCACTGAGGGATTTCGAGGTATAGCTGTACTGTACAGGCACTGAGGGGAATAGAACAATAGCTGTACTCTACAGGCACTGAAGTACTAGAATTATAGCTGTACTGTACAGGTACTTAGGGGAGTAGAAGTAGTACTGTACTGTACAGGCACTGAGGGGAGTAGAGATATAGCTCCAATATACAATCCCTGAAAAGAGTAGAGATATAGCTGTTTTGTATAGGCTCTGAAAGGTGTAGAGGTATAGCTGTACTCTACATATTCTGAGAGGAGTAGAGGTATAGCTGTATTGTACCGGTACTGAGTGGAGTAGAGGAATAGCTATGCACTACAGGCACTGAGGGGAGTAGATGTATAGCTGTTCTTTACAGGTAGTGATGGGATTAGTTTTATAGCTTTACTCTACATGTACTGACGGTTATAGAGGTATAGCTGTACTGTACAGGTACTGAGGGTAGTAGAGTTATAGCTGTACGGTACAGGTACAGAGGGGTTTACAGTTATAGCTGTAAGTACAGGTACTGAAAGTAATAGAGGTATGGCTGTACTGTACATGTACTGAGGGGAGTAGAATTGTAGCCGTACAGTACAGGCAATGAGGGGAGTAGAGGTATAGCTGTACTGTACAGGCATTGTGGGGAGTAGAGGTAAGCTGTACACTACAGGCACTGAGAGGAGTAGAGTTATAGCTGTATTTTACATGTACTGAGCGGAGTACAGTTATAGATGTACTGTAGAGATACTGATGGGAGTAGAGATATAGCAGTACTGTACAGGCACTGAGGTGAATAGAGGTACAGCCGTAATGTACAAGCATTGATGGGAGTAGAGAATTAGCTGTACACTGCAGGCACTGAAGAGAGAAGTGTTATAGCTGTATTGTACAGGCACTAAGGGGAGTAGAGTTATAGTTGTACTGATCAGATACTGAGGGGTGGAGAGTTATAGCTGTATTGTACAAGCATTTAGGGGAGAAGAGGTATAGCTCTAATTTACAGGTACTGAAGTGAGTTGAGGTATAGCTGTTCCGTACAGGTACTGAGGGGAGTAGAGTTATAGCTGTACTCTTCAGGTACTGAGGGGTGTAGAGGTTTAGCTGTACTGTTCAGATACTTAGGGGAGTGGTGTTATAGCTGTACTGTACAGGTACTGCGCGGAGTAGAGATGTAGATATACTTTACAAGTACTGAGGGGAGTAGAGTTATAGACGTACTTTACAAGCACTGATGGGAATCTAGGTATAGCTGTACTGTACAGGCACTGAAGGGAGCAGAATTATAGCTGTATTTTACAGGTATTTAGGGGAGTAGAATTATAGCTGTACTGTACAGGTACTGAGGGGAGTAGAGGTATTGCTCTACTGTACAGGCACTGAGGTGAGTAGAGGTATAGCTTACTGTACAGGCTTTGAGGGGAGTGAGATATAGCTGTTCTTTACAGGTATTGAGGGGAGTAGAGTTATAATTGTACGTTACAGGTACTGAGGTGTGTAGAGTTATAGATGTACTCTGCAGGTACTGTGGGGATTAGAGGTATAGCTGTACTGTACAGGTACTGAGGGGTGTAGAAATATAGCTGTACTGTACAGGTACTGGGGAGAGTAGTGTTATAGCCGTACTCTATAGGCAATGATGGGAGTACAGGTATAGATGTACTGTACAGGCACTGAGGGGAGTAGAGGTATAGCTATACTGTACAGGTACTGAAGGGAGAAGGGTTATAGCTGTACTGTACAGGTACTGAAGTGAGTAGAGTTTTAGCTGTAATGTACAGGTACTGAGGGGAGTAGAGGTATAGCTGTACTGTACAGGCACTGAGGCGATTAGAAATGTAGCTGTATTCTACAGGCACTGAGGGGAGTAGAGGTATAGCTGTACTTTACAGGCACTGAGGTGAGTAGAGGTATAGCTCTACTCTACAGGAACAGATGGGAGTAGAGGTATAGCAGTTTTGTTCAGGTACTGAGGGCAATAGAGGTATAGCTGTACTCTACAGGCTCTGAGTAAAGTAGAGATAAAGATGTACCTTAGAGGTACTGATGGGTGTAGAGGTATAGCTGTACTGTACAGGCACTGAGATTAGTAGAGTTATAGCTCTACTGTACAGGTACTGAGGGGAGTAGAGGTATACCTGTAGTGTACAGGCGCCGAAGGGAGTAGAGGTGTAGGTGTTCTGTACAGGTATTCAAGGAAGTAGATTTATAGCTGTACTGTACAGGTACTGAGGGGTTTAGAGTTATAGCTGAACTGTACAGGCACTGATGGGAGTAGAGGTATAGCTGAACTGTACATGTACGGAGGGGTATAGATCTATAGCTGTACTGTAAAGGCACCGAGGGAAGTAGAGGTATAGCTGTGTTCTACAGGTCCTGAGGGGTGTAGAGTTTTAGCTCTACTGTACAGGTACTGATGTGTGTTGAGATATAGCTGTAATGTACAGGTACTAAGGGGAGAAGAGTTATAGGCGTACTCTACAGGCAATGAGTTGGTACATTTATAGCTGTACTGTACAGACACTGAAGGGAATAGTAGTATAGCTGTACTGTATAGGTACTGAGGGGAGAAGAAATATAGCTGTGCTTTACAGGCACAGAGGGAAGTAAAGTTATAGCTGTAGTCTACAGGTATTGAGGGGAGTAGAAGTATACTTGTACTGTAGAGGCACTGAGGGGAGTAGAGGTATAGCTGTACTGTACAGGTACTGAGGGGAGGAGATGTATAGCTGTACTGTAAAGGTACTGAGGGTAGTAGAGATATACCTGTAATGTACAGGCACTGAGTGGAGTAGAAGTAGAGATGTACTGTACAGGCACTGAGTGGAGAAGATGTATAGAGGTTCTGTACATGTAGTGATGGGAGTCGCGTTATAGCTTTACTCCTCAGGTACTGAGGGGTGTAGAGTTATAGCTGTACTGAGCAGGCATTGAGGGAAGTAGAGATATAGCTGTACTCTTCAGGTACTGAGGGGAGTAAATTTATAGCTGTACTGTACAGGCACTGAGGAGAGTAGAGTTATAGCTGTACTGTACATGTACTTAGGGGAGTAGAGTTATAGCTGTACTCTACAGGTACTGAGGGGAATAGAGGTATGACTGTACTGTACAGGTGCAGAGGGAAGAAGAGTTATAGCCGTACTGTACAGGCAATGAGTGGAATAGAGTTGTAGCTGTACTGTAAAGGCATTGTGGGTTATTCAGGTATAGTTGTACTGAAAGCGTGTTGAGTTATAGCTGTAATCTACAGGCAATGAGGGAAATAGAGTTATAGCCGTAATGTACAGGCACAGACGGGAGGAGAGATAAAGCTGTACTCTGCAGGCAATGAGGGTCTAGTGTTATAGCTGTACTGTACAGGCACTAAAGGGAGTAGAGGTATTTTTTTACTGAACAGGTACTGAGGGTTATAGCTCTACTCTTCAGGCATTGAGGGGAGTAGAGGTATAGCTGTACTGTACAGTTACTGAAGGGAGTAGAGGTATAGCTGTTCTGTACAGGTACTGAGTGGAGTAGAGTTATAGCTGTACTCTACAGGTACTGAGGGGTGTAGAAATAAAGCTGTACTCTACAGGCACTAAGGTATTAGAGGTATTGTTGTACTCTAAATGTACTGAGGGGAATAGAGTTATTGCTGGATTCTACAGGCACTGAGGGGGGTAGAGGTGTAGCTGTACTGTTCAGGTACTGAGAGGAGTGGAGTTATAGCTGTACTCTACAGCTACTGCGCGGAGTAGGGATGTAGTTGTACTGTACAGGTTCTGAGGGGAATAGAGGTATAGCCGTGCTGTACAAGCACTGAGGGGAATAGAGGTATAGCTGTATTTTACAGGCACTAGGGGGAGTAGAAATATAGCTGTACTCTACAGGTACTTATGGGAGTAGAATTAAAGCTGTAATTTACAGATACTGAGGGGACTAGAGGTATTGATCTACTGTACAGGCACTGAGGAGAGTAGAGGTATGGCTGTATTTTACAGGTACTGAGAGGAGTAGAAGTATAGCAGTACACTACAGGCACTGAGAGGTGTAGAATTATAGCTGTATTTTACAGGTACTATGGGGTGTATATGGATAGCTGTACTGAACAGGCAGTGAGGGGAGTAGAGGTATAGATGTACTGTAAAGGTACTGAGTGGAGAAGAGTTTGAGGCTGTTCTGTACAGGACCTGAGGTGTGTAGAGATATAGCTGTTCTGTACAGGTATTGAGGGGAGTAGATTTAGAGCTGTACTGTAGAGGTACTGAGGGTTGTAGAGTTATAGCTGTACACTACAGGCACTGAGTTGAGTAGTCGTAACGCTGTAATATACAGGTACTGTGGGGATTAGAGTTATAGCTCTAATGTACAGGCACTGAGGGTAGTATAGGTAGAGCTGTACTCCACATTTACTGAGGGGAGTAGTGTTTTAGCTGTAATGTACAGTACTGAGGGGAGTATAGATATAGCTGTACTCTACAGGTACTCAGGGGAGTAGATGTATAGACGTATTCTACAGGCAATGAGTGGAATACAGGTATAGCTGTACTGTACAGGCACTGAGGGTAGTAGATTTATAGCTGTTCTTTACAGGCACTGGAGGGAGTAGATTTATAACTGTACTCTACAGGTACATAGGGGAGTAGAGTTATAGCTGTACTGTACAGGTACTGAGGGGAATAGATGTATGGCCATACTGTACAAGTAAAAATTACTTTAGACGTATAGCCGTACTCTACAGGTACTGAGGGTAGTAGATATTTAGCTGTACTGTACAGGTACTGATGAGAGTAGAGGTATAGCTGTATTCTAAAGGTACTGAGGGAAGTAGAGTTATAGCTGTACACTAAGGTACTGAGGAAAGTAGATGTATAGCTGTACTCTACAGGTACTGAGGGGAGTAGATTTATAGCTGTACTGTACAGGCACTGAGCGGAGTAGAGGTATAGCTGTACTATACAATTACTGAGGGGAGTAGAAGTATAGCTTTAATGTACAGGCACTGAGGGCGTAGAGTTATAGCTGTACTGTATAGGTACTGAGGGGAGTAGAGTTTTAGATGTACAGTACTGGTACTGAGAGGTGTAGAGTTATAGATGTACTGAACAGGCACTGAGGGGAGTAGAGATATAGCTGTATTTTAAATGTACTGAGAGGAGTAGAGGTTTTGCTGTAATCTACATTCACTGAGGGGACTAGAGTTATAGCTGTTCACTTCAGGTTCTGATGGGAGCAGAGTTATAGCTGTACTCTACAGGTACTGAGGGGAGTAGATGTGTAGCTGTACTATACAGATACTGAGGGGAGTAGAAGTATAGCCGTACTGTACAGGCACTGAGGTGAGTAGAGTTATAGCTGTACTCTACAGGCACTGAGGGGTGTAGATGTGTAGCTGTACTCTACAGGTACTTAGGGGAGTAGAAGTATAGCTGTATTCTACAGGTATTGGTCGGAGTAGTGGTATAGCTCTACTCTACAGGCACTGAGGAGAGTGCAGATATAGCTGTATTGTACAGGTACTGAGGGGAGTAGAAGTATAGCTGTACTGTACAGGTACTGAGGGGAATAGAAGTATAGTTGTAATGTACAAGCACTGAGGGGAGTAGAGGTATAGCTGTACTGAGCAGGCATTGAGGGGAGTAGATGTATAGCTGTACTGTACAGGGATTGTGGGGAGTTGAGGTATAGCTGTACTGTACAGGCACTGAGTGGAGTAGAGCTATAGCTGTATTGTACAAGTACTGAGGGGAGTACAGTATAGTTGTACTCTACAGGTACTGAGGGGAGTAGGGGTATAGCTGTACTGTACAGGCACTAAGGAGAATAGAGTTATAGCCGTAATGTACAGGCACTGAAGAGATTAGAGATATAGCTGAACTCTGCAAGCACTGAGCGGAGTAGTGTTTTAGCTGTACTGTACAGACACTAAACAGTATTCAGAGGATTAGATTTATAGCTGTACTGTACAGGCATTGAGGGGATTTGTGGTTTAGCTGTACTGTACAGGCACTGTGTGGAGTAGAGGTATAGCTGTATTGTACAGGTACAGAGAGGAGTACAGATATAGTTGTACTTTACATGTACTGAGTGGAGTAGAGGTTTAGTTGTACTCTACAGGCACTGAGGGCAGTCGAGGTATAGGCGTACTGTACAGGCATTGAGTTAAGTGGAGGTATACCTGTACTGTACATGTACTGAAAGGAATAGATGTATAGCTGTTCTGTACAGGTACTGAGGGGAGTAGATTTATAGCTGCACTGTACCGGTACTGAGAGGTGTAGAGGTATAGCTGTACTGTAGAGGCACTGAGGGGAGTAGAGGTATAGCTGTACTCTTCAGATACTCTGGGGTGTAGATTTATAGCTGTACTGTACAGTTAATGAGGGGAGTAGAGATTTAGCTGTATTGTACAGGTAATGAGGGGAGTAGAGGTATAGCCGTACTGTACAGGCACTGAAGAGAGTAGAGGTATAGCTGTACTGTACAGGCACTGAGGGGAGTAGAGGTTTAGCAGTACTGTAAATGTACTTAGGGACTTAGAGGTATAGCTTTACTGTACAGGAAATGGTGGGATTAGTATAGCCGTACTCTACAGGCAATGATGTGAGTACAGGTATAGCTGTAATATACAGGCACTGAGGGGAGTAAAAATATAGCTGTACTGTACAGGTACTGAATGTAGTACAGGTATAGCTGTACTGTACAGGCACTGAGGGTTTAGAGGTATATCTGTTCTGTACAGGTGTTGAGGGGAGTAGAGTTATAGCTGTACTGTACAGGTACTGATGTGTGTAGAGTTATAGCTGTACAGTACAGGCTCTGAGGGGATTAGAGTTATAGATGTACACTTCTGGTACTGAGGTGAGTAGAGTTATAGCTATAGAGTAAATGTAATGAGAGGAGTAGAGGTATAGCTGTACTCTACAGGCACTGAGGGAATTAGAGTTATAGCTGTACTGTTCAGGTACTGATTGGAGTAGAATTTTAGCTGTACTCTACAGGTACTGTGGGGAGTAGGGGTGTAGCTGTACTATACAGGTACAGAGGTGTGTAGAGGTATAGCCGTACTGTACAAGCACAGAGGGGAGTAGAGGTATAGCTGTACTGTACAGGAACTGAAGGGATTAGAAGTATAGCTTTACTCTACAGGTACTTAGGTGAGTAGAAATATAACTGTACTGTTCAGGTACAGAGGTCAGTAGAGTTATAGCTCTAATGTGCAGGCACTGAGGAGGGTAGAGGTATAGCTATTCTGTACAGATATTAAGGGGTGTAGAGGTATAGCTGTACTCTGCAGGCACTGATAGGAGTAGATGTATTGCTGTACTGTACAGGTACTGTGGGGAGTAGAAATAAAACTGAACTCTACAGGCACTGAAAAAATAGAGGTATATCTGTAATCTACAGGTACTGAGGGGAGTATAGATATAGCTGTACTGTACAGGTACTGACGGGAATAGAGTTATGGCTGAATTTTACAGGTACTGAGGAGAGTAGAGTTATAGCCGTAATGTACAGGTACTGAAGGGAGTAGATGTATAGCCGTACTCTACATGCAATGAGGGGAGTACATTTATAGCTGTACTCTACAGGCACTGAGGGGAGTAAAGATATGGCTATACTGTCTAGGTACTGAGGGGGTAGAGTTACATCTGTACTATACATGTACTGAGGGGAGTAGAGGAATAGCTCTACTGTACAGGCACTGAGGCGAGTTAAGTTATACCTGTACTGTACAGGTACAGAGGGAGTAGAGGAATAGCTGTACTGTAGAAGCAATGAGGAGAGTAAAGGTATAGCTGTACACTACAGGTACTGAGGGGAGTAGAGGTATAGCTGTACTGTACAGGTACTGAGGGGAGTAGAAGTATAGCTCTCTGTACAGGCACTGATGGGATTAGATGTATACCTATACACTACAGGCACTGAGGGGATTAGATGTATAGCTGTTTTGTACAGGTAGTGATGGGAGTAGTGTTAAAGCTTTACTCTACAGGTACTGAGAGGTGTAGACTTTATAGCTGTACTGTGCAGGCACTGATGGAATTAGAGGTATAGCTGTACAGTTCAGGTACTAAGGGGAATAGAAGTTTAGCTGTATTCCACAGGCACTGATTGGAGTAAAGTTATACCTGCACTGTACAGGTACTGAGGGAGTAGTGGTTTAGCTGTACTCTAGAGGCACTGAGGAGAGTAGAGTTATAGCTGTACACTACAGGTACTGAAGGGAGTAGAGTTAAAGCTGTACTCTACAGGCACTGAGGGGAGTAGAGGTATAGCTGTACTGTACAGGTACTAAGGGAAGTAGAGGTATAGGTGCACTGTACAGGTACTGAGGGGAGTAGATGTATATCTGGTTTGTACAGGTAGTGATGGGAGAAGTGTTACAGCTTTAATGTACAGGTACTGAAATTTGTAGAGGTACAGCTGTACTGTGCAGACACTGAGGGAAGTAGAGTTATAGCTGTACTGTTCAGGTATTAAGGAGAGTAGATGTATAGTTTGTACACTACAGGACCTGAGGGAAATAGTTTTATAGCTCTACTGTACAGGTACTTAGTGGAGTAGAGTTATAGCTGTACAGTACAGGTCCTGAGGGGAAGAGAGGTATGGCTGAATTGTGCAGGTACTGATGGGAGTAGATTTATAGCCGTACTGTACAGGCAGTGAGGGGAGTAGAGGTATAGACGTACTGTACAGGCACTGAGTTGAATAGAGTTATAGCTGTATTCTATAGGCACTGAGTGGAGTAGAAATATAGCTGTACTCTACAGTTATTTAGGGGAGTAGAATTAAAGCTGTACTGTACAGGTACTGAGGGAATAGAGGTATTGCTGTATTGTACAAGTATTGAGGAGTGTAGAGGTATAGTTTTATTGTACAATTACTGTGGGGAGTAGAGGTATAGCTGTACTCTACAGGCACTGAGAGGAGTAGAGATGTAGCTGTTCTGTACAGGTATTGAGGGGATTAGATTTATAGCTGTTCTGTACAGGTATTGAGGGGAGAAGAGTTATAGCTGAACTGTCCAGGTACTGAGTGTTGTAGAGATATAGCTGTACTCTTCAGGCACTGAGGGGAGTAGTGGTATAGCTGTACTGTACAGGTACTGTGGGGATTAGAGGTATAGCTGTACTGTACAGGCACTGAGGGAAGTAGTGTTATAGCTGTACTCTACAGTTACTGAGGGGAGTAGAGTATTAGCTGCACTGTACAGGTACAGAGGGGAGTAGAGATATAGCTCTACTGTAAAGGTGCTGGGGGGAGTGGAGGTATAGCCGTACACTACAGGCAATGAAGGGAGTACAGTTATATCTGTATTCTACAGGCACTGAGGCGAGTAGAGATATAGCTGTACTCTACAGGTATTTATGGGAGTAAAATTATAGCTGTACTTTAGAGTTACTGAGGGTTGTAGAGGTAAAGCTGTACTCTACAGGCACTGAGGGGAGTAGAGTTATAGCTGTATTCTACAGGTACTGTGGGGATTAGAGTTTTAGCTGTACTGTTCAGGCACTGAGGGATTTAGAGGTACAGATATACTCTAATAGTACTGAGGGGAGTAGAATTTTAGCTGTAATGTACAGGTACTGAAGGGAGTAGAGTTATAGCCGTACTGTACAGGTACTGAGGGTTAGAGATTCTGCTGTACTGTACAGGTACTGAGGGGAATAGAGGTGTATCTGTACTGTACAGGCACTTAGGGGAGTAGAGTTATAGCTGTATTTTACAGGTACTGAGGGGAATAGAGGTATAGCTGTACTCAATAGGCACTGAGGGGTGTAGAGGTATAGCTGTTCTGTACAGGTATTGAGGGTTTTAGAGTTAGAGCTATTTTGTACAGGTACTGTGGGGTGTAGAGTTATAGCTGTACTCTAGAGCCACTGAGGGGAGTAGAGGTATAGCTGTACTGTAAAGGTAATGTGGGTATTAGAGGTATAGATGTACTTCACATGCATTGAAGGACGTAGAGGTATAGCTGTACTCTACTGGTACTGAAATGATTAGAGGTATAGCTGTTCTGTACAGGTACTGAGGGGAGTAGAGTTATAGCTGTACACTACAGGTACTGAGGGGTGTAGAGGTATAGCTGCACTGTACAGGCACTGAGGGGAGTAGAGGTATAGCTGTACTCAAAATGTACTGGGGGAGTAGAGGTATTGCTGTACACTACAGGCACTGAGCGGAGTGGAGGTATAGCTGTACTCTTCAGGTACTGGGTTGTGTGGAGTTATAGCTGTACTCTACAGGTACTGAGCGGAGTAGAGGTTTAGCTGTACTGTACAGTTACTGAGGGGATTAGAGTTATAGCCGTACTGTACAGGCAATGAGGGTATTAGAGATATAGCTGTACTTTTCAGGTACTGAGCGGAGTAGAGTTATAGCTGTACTGTACAGGCACGGAGGGAAATAAAGGTATAGCTGTACTGTTCAGGCACTGAAGGATGTAGAGGTATAGCTGTACATTACAGGTACTGAAGGGAGTAGAGTTATAGCTGTAATGTACAGGTCCTGAGGGGAGAAGAGGTATAACTGTACTTCAAAGGCACTGAGGGGAGTACAGGTATAGCTGTACTGAACAGGTACTGAGGGGAGTAATGGTATAGCTGTACTGTACAGGCACTGACGTGATTAGAGGTATAGTTGTAATTTACAGGTACTGAGGGGAGTAGAGGTATAGCTGTACTGTACAGGCACTGAGGGGAGTAGAGTTATAGCTGTACTGTATAGGCACTGAGAGTTGTAGAGGTATAGCTGTACTCTACAAGCACTTAGGGGAGTAGAAGTATAGCTGTACTGTACAGGTACTGTGGTAAGTAGAAGTAGAGGTGTATTCTACAGGCACTGAGTGGAATAGAGTTAGAGCTGTACTGTACAGGCATTGCGGGGAGTAGATGAATAGCTGAACTGTACAGGCACTGATGGGAGTTGTGGTATAGCTGTAATGTACAGGCAGAGCGTGGAGTAGATGTAAAGCTGTACTGTACAGGCACTGAGGATTTCGAGGTGTAACTGTACTGTACAGTCATTGAGTAGAATAGAGCCATAGCTGTACTGTAAAGGAACTGAGGAGGGTAGAATTATAGCTGTATTGTACAGGTACTTAGGGGAGTAGATGTAGAGCTGTACTGTAAAGGTACTGAGGGGAGTAGAGTTATAGCTCTACTCTACAGGCACTGAAGATAGTACAGGTATAGCTGTATTGTACAGGCCCTGACGGGCGTAGAGGTATAGCTGTACTGTACATGTTCTGAAGTGAGTAGAGGTATAGCTGTATTGTAACGGTACTGAGGGGATTGGAGGTATAGCTGTAATTTACAGGCACTGAGGAGAGTAGAAGTATAGCTGTATAGTACAGGCATTGAGGGGAGTAGAGGTATAGGCGTACTCTACAGGCACTGAGGGGATTTTAGATAATGCTGTACTTTACAGGCATTGAGGGGAGTAGAGGTATAGCCGTATTGTACAGGTACAGAGGGGGGTAAGTAAATAGTTGTACTTTACAGGTACTGAGTTGTGTAGTTTTATAGCTGTACTGTACAGGCACTAAACGGTGTAGGGGTAGAATTGTACAGTACAGTTACTGAGGGTAGTAGAGGTGTAGCTGTACTGTACAGGCATTGAGTTAAGTGGAGGTATAGCTGTAATCTACAGGTACTGAAAGGAGTTGATGTATAGCTGTTCTCTACAGGTACTGAGGGGAGAAGATTTATATCTGTACTGTACCGTTACTGAGGGTTGTAGAGCTATTGCTGTACTGTAGATGCCCTGACGGGAGTAGAGGTATAGCTGTACTCTTAAGGTACTGAGAGGAGTAGAGTTATAGCTGTACTGTACAGGTACTGAGAGGAGTAGAGGTTTAAATGTACTGTACAGGTAATGAGTGGAATAGAGGTATAGCCGTACTGTACAGGCACTGAAGAGAGTAGAGTTATAGCTGTACTGTACAGGCACTTAGGGGAGTAGAAGTATAGCTGTTCTCTACAGGTAATTAGGGGAGTAGAAGTATAGCTGTACTCTACATGTGCAAATGTTGTAGAGGTATACCTCTACTCTAGAGTCACTGAGGAGTGTAGGGGTAAAGCTGTACTGTACAGGTACTGAGGTGAGTAGAGTTATAGGTGTACTCTACAGGCACTGAGTGGAGTAGAGTTATAGCTGTAGTCTAAGGGTACTTAGGGAAGAAGAGTTATAGCTGCACTGTAGAGTTACTGAGGGGAGTAGAGTTATAGCTGTACTGTACAGGTACTGAGAGGAGTAGAAGTATAGTTGTACTCTGCAGCCACTGAGCGGAGTAGAGGTTTAGCTGTACTCTACATGTACTGACGTGTGTAGAGTTTTAGCTGGACTGTAGAGGCACTGGGGGGATTAGAGTTATAGCTGTACTGTACCGGCACTTAGGGGAGTAGATGTATAGCTGTATTTTACAGGTACTGAGGGGAATAGAAGTATAGCTGTACTCTACAGGCCTTGAGGGGAGTAGAGGTATAGATGTTCTGTACAGGTATTGAGAGGTGTAGAGTTAGAGCTGTTTTGTACAGGTACTGTGGGTTGTAGAGGTGTAGCTGTACTCTACAGCCACTGAGGGGAGTAGAGGTATAGCAGTACTGTACAGTTAATGTGGGGATTAGAGGTATAGCTGTACTGTACAGGCACTGAGTTAAGTAGAGATATAGCTGTACTTTAAAGGTACTGAGGGGAATAGAGGTATAGCTGTACTGCACAGGCATTGAAGGAAGTAGAGGTATAGCTGTACTGTACTGGTACTGAAAGATTAGAGGTATAGCTGTTCTGTTCAGGTACTTAGGGGAGTAGAGTTATATCTGTACTCTACAAATACTGAGAGGTGTTGAGGTATAGCTGCACTGTACAGGCACTGAGGGGAGTAGAGGTATAGCTGTACTCAAAATGTACTGAGGGGAGTAGAGGTATTACTGTACTCTACGGGCACTGAGTGGAGTAGAGGTATAGCTTTACTCTTCAGGTACTGGGTGGTGTGGAGTTATAGCTGTACTCTACAGGTACTGAGCGGAGTAAAGGTTTAGCTGTACTGTACAGGTACTGAGGGAGTAGAGTTATAGCTGTACTGTAAAGGCCCAGGGGGAGTAGTGTTATAGCTGTACTTTTCAGGCCCTGAGGGGAGTAGAAATATAGCTGTACTGTACAGGTACTGACTGGAGTAGCGGTATAGCTCTACTGTACATGCACTGAGGAGGGTAGAGGTATAGCTGTATTGTACTGGTACTGATGGGAGAAGAAGTATAGCTGTACTCTACAGGCACTAAAAAGAGTAGAGGTATAGTTGTACTCTACAGGTTCTGAGGGAAGTAGATGTTTAGCTCTTCTGTACAGGCACTGAAGGGAATAGAGGTATAGCTGTACTGTACAGGTACTGAGTGGAGTAGAGATATAGCTGTACTGTACCGGCACTGAGGCGAGTAGACTTATAGCTGTTCTGTACAGGTTTTGAAGGGAGTAGATTTATAGCTGTACTGTATAGTTACTTCGGGTTGTAGAGTTATTGCTGTACTCTACAGGTACTTTGGGGATTAGAGTTATAGCTGTACTGTACAGGCACTGAGGTAATTAGAGGTATAGCTGTACTCTACAGGTACTGATGGGAGTAGAGATACAGCTGTACTTTACAGGCACTGAGGGTAGTAGAGATATAGCTGTACTTTACAGGCACTGAGGGGAGTAGAGGTTTAGCTGCAGTGTACAGGCCCTGAGAGGAATAGAGGTATAGCTGTATTGTACATGTTCTGAGGGGAGTAGTGGTATAGCTGTACTTTACAGGTACTGAGGGGTGTAGAGGTATAGCTGTACTGTACAGGCACTGAGGGGAGTAGTGGTATAGCTGTACTTTACAGGTACTGAGGGG
>Ga0131853_10004558_pt1:0-20000 | contig 24837 bp, 14 predicted proteins | sample TergutLab28metaG_FD_92764 | JGI IMG/M metagenome (GOLD analysis project Ga0131853, IMG submission 92764) | Labiotermes labralis P1 segment gut microbial communities from Petit-Saut dam, French Guiana - Lab288 P1 (version 2) (version 2) | ecosystem: Host-associated > Arthropoda: Insects...
ATACTTTTCCCAAAGTGTCGAAGTTGACGGCTTGAATCTCTTGGCGTATAGCGTCTTTGAGTTGTTCGATTGTGCGGGGTGTATTTTTGTACACTTTGCCCTTCAATAGGCCCCAAAGAAAGAACTCGGCAGGCGTTAAATCGGCTTCCCTTTGTCTCTAACTTTTTACCCAATTTCTGGATGCAACACTTCGATGGTGCACGTCTTTCACCAAATTCCGTTCCAAATGCCGTCTGGCATGCTTTGAATGAACCTGTTTGCCTGTATTTACGAAGAGAAACCCGCGCTGTTCGACTGTATACATAGACAATAGTTTGGGGCCTCTAGCAAGAGACTCACCCTGTACAACAAGCTGTAAACACAGTCTAGTGCTTCTGAGGATAGGCGAAACTATCGCCTGAAACATGTCGAGCTGAATGAAGTTATAAATAATGTGTCGTTGTTGCATCTAGTTGGTTGTTTATATTATTGTAGAAACGACGCACGGTCACAATAGCATAAAACGTAACACAGTAACTTCTGAGACATGTTGAGTGCAAAATTATACGCAAAAATAACAAAAGTCTAGAAGAAATAACAGGATTTAAAATCCTTAGGAGAGTAAATGTGTTAAAATTTGTGTTTTAACTGAATAAGTCCAGTGTTATGAATAGCCGAGGTCTGGATTTGTAGTAGCTAACATTCGCATTTCCGAAAGCACATATTTTGAAGTCTGACATGGCAAAATGTGACCATCCTCATCAGCTTCAGAACCTTTACAAAAGTAACAGTTTCATTTGTTACTTTGCATACACGTAGATAAATTATAATCTATATGCTAGCATACCCGCACATTTGAATACCACCCGTTGTGTAAGTTACATCTTGGCCTGTCACACTTCGTTACCATGGTTATCGGTTTCCATTGTAACTGGGCTGTGAATTCGAACCACGTTTGCTACGGTTACCGATTACCATGGCTACTGCCTTGTGACTTCATGTCAGGGAGACATGTTTTATTGTGTAGCCGCATCTAAGTTATAAATAGGATTAGTAGGATGGTATTTAATAGAATATAGTTAAAATATTTTATAGCTCATAAGAATTGACATAAAGGATAAAAAAAGGATAAATTATATTGCGTAAACTAATCACGATTATGATGATACATTTCGTGTTGATATCGATAAAACTCGAAAGTTTAAAGTATGATGATAATAGAATAGCTATAAGTGTAATAATTTCACAATTCATCATGCAACAAGAAAAATGATGTAAATGGAAGTACATTAGAGGGTGAATATTATACCTGAACCTCCGATAAGGATCGTGTGTCTAGGAACGTTACACAAACCAGTAAGGAGGAAATTTATATTGCCAGTTAAGCAAGGAATAAAACATTACGTAGTCATAGTTGATTGGTAGAACAAATGATGGCTACTGGAGGATTAAAACTAATCAAGAAATAAATGATAAATTAAAAGGAAAGAATATAATTGGGTTTATTAAAAAACAAAGATCAAATTGGTTAGGCCATGTTGAATGCAAGGCAGAAGATTCAGAGATGGGAACCCATGTCTATAAGACCAATTGGAAGACCTAAGACACGTTGGGAAGATGATGTTTTGGACGATATAAAGAGCATAAACACATGCAATTGGAAGAAATTAGCACAGAATAGAGATAGTTGGAAGAAAGTGGTTGAGCAAGCCAGAACTTTATATCAGTTAAAACACTCTATTATCCAACAGATGCACAAATACATAATTCGTAGATATAATTAGAATTATTATAAAATATTTAAAATTACTCCAACATGTTTTGGATCACAAGGGATCCATCATCAAGGAGCTCTATACAGTGCTTGCCTAAAATTACAGTAATGGTTCTATCGTGTCCGTTGATATGGATGTAGTCGGTGTTATGGCAGCATATTTGCCCGTGGTGCGTGTGTGTGCTGCACAATCTAGAGAGGCACTCTCTAGACTAGATAGAACCATTACTGTAATTTTAGTCAAGTACTGTATAGAGCTCCCTGATGATGGATCCCTTGTGATCCGAAACATGTTGGAGCAATTTTAAATATTTTATAATAATTCTAATTTTATCTACGAATTATGTATTTGTGCATCTGTTGGGTAATAAAGTTTTGTAATCGTCAGTGATGAACGGTACAAACATGAAGACCTTACATAGGTTGCAGCGCTTTATAAGAAGAAGATACGTGATTGGTCAGGCAATTTCATGTCAAGAATTACATTATAGTGTTACTAGCTGAATACGAAGGTGACATTTTAAACAATAATCATAACCCTGATTAGCGGGTTACGTAGAGTCGACTACCCTGGAACATAGCGAAAATAGCTATATGTGGTGTTGGCAGGTACATGTAGCACGCACAAGTACCGAATGAAGTGAAGCCCATATTTAGAGCTTATCTGTTACTCCAAAGGCTCTTAGACTAAATAGATACACAGGAGCGGTCGGCGCGAATCCGTGACCTTGAAATTTCAAATGAAGAAATTATTGCCCTGAATGGAAATATCGAATGAGTCAGGCACAATATCAGTTTCTTTCATGATCAGATTACACCTATAGGTCCGGTAGTAGGCACAACCCTAGTCTCAGCCCATATCGGCAGGGTCGTGCTCGTAGATTCACGTCCGTTTCTATCCAAACAATCGTACAATCGTCCAGTACGGTAGAAATACCGACACTCCCAGAAATGCATCACATCCCAAATAGGAATTTCGTCCCCCAACTAAAAGCAAAAAAAGAGATACAATATTATATATATATATATCTACCTACGTGTGTGTGTGTAATTTTATATATATATATATATATATAAAAGCCAGCCATCTTTATCTCCTTGTACAAATCACAACAAAGCGTAGGAAATTTAAACGACTACCGCTTAAACGCCATTGCCACCACGGCGAATCTACATTGCCCATACGAAGAACACCTCACCCTCCAAACGTTCACCACCAGATACCAACAGCAGATCTTACAGCCAACACGCACAGCAATTTCATTATTATACTTAATAATCAAAATTTAAAATACCACATCTGAATTTTATCTTAATAATATATTTTATATAGAATTACTACGAATATTTTAACTACTATTTGTAATAAGAGATCTCGTACCTTTCCAATCACCAACAATTGTACATACAGACCACTCTGAAGACAAGCCTGAAGATGGCTCTGTATATGAGCCGAAACATGTAGCTAGAAATAAAACTAATATTTCTAATAAATTGAGAGTTGTGTATGACTATATAATTTTATAATATTATAATTTTACACTACATGTATTGAATAACCGTATAACAACCAAACGGAAGGTACAATATTAGAAAATCGATGGAATCACAAATATTACTGCCGGCCAGAGTGCGCTGATGATTTTCTGTTATACGTGTGATGACATGACGGGTTTCAATGCGTATCTTACTCCAGAAAAGTGATCAATTAAGCACATCCCATGTACTGGTGACCAGGGCGAATAAAACACTTTTAAAAACCATATTTACTGAATTTCCTTTTATTTCGCTCAATAATTTAAAATCTCTTGTGTACAGAAAATCAATTCTTTTTCATTTAAAATATCAATTTCGCCGCCCGGGGCGGCAGCACCACTCTCCACCCCCCAACCCAACCCAACCCCCAGCCACGCTCCTGCCATCACGTCAACTCAAGAATTCTTGTCAAGTAATCACTTTGAACAACACACAGTTTCGAAAGTTTGGTAGGAAATCGATTTATTTGAGAGCTGAATGTAACATTTCGAGACGCGGCAATCAAATATTCAATGGAAGGCCTCAATTGACAGTTATGCATTCAAAGAACCAACAGTTCGAAGAAAAAATTCCCACTTCACGTCAATAACAGAAGTCTTCCTCTTTCTCAAGTTCCAACGGATGTGAATAAATAGCTTTAGGCAAGGAAGTAATGAAGTTGGTCTTCAACTAACAGAAATTGCAGATTGCATTCTGTACGGCAAATTTTGCACTTTGCCTCTCACACAATTTGGCGTTACGTTATTGGTACAGGGGGATGTACTTGTTACCCAAGCCACAAATCGCTTCAAGTTATCGTAATGTGACTTTGTTCGTTTCGAATTCTCTGATACATTCCACGAAGGCACTTGCCAAATTGCTGGTGTTTTACTTAGAAGAAAGTAAAAAGTAAAGGTACAGTTCACCGTAGAACAGGTCATGAGGAGTAGAGGCACAGCTCTACTCTTTCTTTAACCTTGGTGTTAGATGTGGGCGGACGGTCAACTCCAAGCCCCGGGGGCTTGAACTCCTGGAAGAGACCGCGTACCCATTGTACAGGAGGCTGGGTGGGTCCCAGGTCCTTTCTTCACGGGTGCAGAAAATCTTGCCCCAACCAGAAATCCATCCCAGGACCGTCCGGCCCGTAGCGAGTCGCTTTAATGACCGCGCCATCCTGGCCTACGTACTTGTAAGAAAGTTGGCTTAAAAAGTAGTAGAGTTATACTGTTCAGATGTTTACAAATAACATGCAGAGGAGTGTAAAATTTTACATCAATGTAGTCCCCGTCGGTCACAATAAATGCTTTACACCTAAATTAACCAACAGACTGTGCAACGAATCACGACACGTGAGATGAGCCGTAGATTAAACACTGTTAGGCATCATGGAATGAACTGCACCGAACACATCGCACTAGCTTGTAGCGTTTGGTGTAACAATTCCCAGATGTTCAAGAGTCCTTAGGCCTTTTTGTAATTGATTTTTACGCTTTTACACTTCCACATAGTTTTAACGTACTATTGATGGAAAAGGAAGACATCTAAAACTTATGGAATTTAGTTTCTGTACACATTCATTTTTCATGCATGAAATAAGTAAACGGAAGGCTAACTGAATTAGTCACATTTTGCGTAGAAACTGCCTGCTACAATGGGTTATTGAAGGAAATATAAAAGGGGGGATAGAAGTGATCAGAAGACGAGGAAAAAAGATGTAGGAAGCTACTGGATGACCTTAAGAAAAGGAGAGGATACTCTCATTTGAAGGAGGAAGCTCTAGATCGCACTATGTGGACAGCTGGCTTTGGAAGAGGTTTTGGATCTGTCGTAAGACAGACTACTAAATGAATGAATGACACATTCATATTCTTTTATCACGGCCCGATGATGACCCGAGTTTAGGGTCGAAAATAGTTGCCATATAAATAAAACTATTTACAAGTGATTTGGTTGTGAATAAAAATAGTTATAGACAATTTGATTGCCATACCAACGGAGATGTTTCATATAAATATGACCTATACATCGCTGAAATAAGTGGGAATGTGCATGCTCTCAAAGAAAAATTGTTACCATGTAATTTGAATCGAGATTACTAACAAAGGCGAAGAATACGTCAGTAAGTGCATGGGTAATCACACATATTCTTGTAAATATATATATATATGTAATGAATAAAATTAATGACGAAAGAGAGCAAATTCGAGCAATTAATTTACTGTATTGCCAGAGGCACGCTATTATATCGTTGCGAATTTTTCAAGCCACGACCCACAAGATAGCCGCAGGCCATGAGACTCATCAAAAATATCTCTGATTAAATAACTTTAAGTGTCGGCAATTACATTGGATTAAGTGTCAATACTGCAGATCTCGATAACCAAACGGAATTATTTTCGCAAGAGAACATTACACTAAAAAAAAAAGTGATATCAGTTGGAAAATTAGTTATATTTAGCAGGTTTGCTGCTATGTTATACTCCAAACGGTAGGACGCATTAACATTTCCTTTTAAACGACTGTCCTGATAATTCCCATTTGCTTATTTTTTTTCAGAATTAAACTTGGGCCCCTTTACGAGTATATTTCAGTTAGTATCTTTGTTCATACACAAGGAATCGAATTATGAATATTTTAAAACTTTCAAGACATCCCATTACAAGCCTGGACAGGCCCAGAGAGTTACAGGAGGTTCAGGCTCCCGGATTTCAAGACAATAGGCACATGAAGGTTGTAAGTTTATTAGCTCTAAGCACCGGTCGCCTTTACCTCCCAGGAAATATTCCTGGTACTAATTTCTTTTAGAGGTTGAGTCAACCCCAGAGCCGTAGCGCGGGAGGAAGAATTATGTCAATAAAGAATTTCAATGACACCATCGGGAATCGAACCCACGAACTTCCGACTTGTAGCGCAGTTTCTCAACCAATTGCGCCACTAACCTGAATTATATTTAGAGATTTAGTTCGCACCCCGTAGTAAACACATTTCTTCTCGGTTACGAAAACAAGTAAATTAATATCGTATAGGGAAATAAATGGTATTTAGAGTGAGAATCATATTGAACATATAAATAAAATATCTGGGCAAAGAGCAGAGACCTTATTAAACCTTCTGAAACACAAACTAACCGCTAAACTTTAAAGAGTGAATCAAAATCATCGCATTCTTAGCAGTAACCTTTGTGTTACTGTCAGGTACACGTTTCGCGGTCCGAAGTGTGACCATTATCAGATAAATCTACACAAAAAAAAAACCAGGCACATCTTATCATAAGTGAATGCTTTCTTTTTCCACTTGCCCTCCCGTGCACTAAATGGGTGCTGCCGGGACTTACGTAACAATCTGGCCAATAAGGTAGAAAATAACATAGCAGAAGGATCCACACAGGCCATCCGTTATACTGTATATTATTTGTGAAGAGGAGGGAACGCTGTGGAGCTAGATTGCAGTGCGTGGCTATAAACAGCGCGTAGCATTAAGACTGTACGTAGGTGGGTATGGGGCTACAAGGAAATGACGGGACACGGCAGTAATTTGATGAACACTTGCATTACGGGTGGCTGAAGGGGCAGAATAAGGCCCAGCGAAAATACAGGGCGGTCTTCATATTGATCAGCGCCAACTACGACAACGTATTGTTTTCTATACAACAAGAGTTTTTTTAGACAGTCTCCATCCCTTTTTTTCCACGTTCGTACAGTGCATCTTGATATTACCAACGTTTTATTTATTCACCAACTGATGTATTAGTGAGTTAGTCTTAAAAAAACAATATTAAAATTTACATTAAAACAGTTCCAACATTTTTTAAAGTTTTGCTGACCGTGCATCTTAGTATATTTATCTCAGTAATTAACCAACTTGATGCACAAAATTTTTGTTTTAAAATAAGTTTATTTCGTGCCACTACATGTTTCGAACACGTGTGCTCATCATCATCAGGTTAAAATGGCATTACACAGCCTTTGGTATCATCACACCTATAGGTGGCCGTCTGGTTCACGGGTTGAGAGAGCATCTGTGCACGAGACGGTGTGATCATACCAGAAGCTGTATAATACAATTTTGACCTCCTGATGATGAGCACATGTGCTCGAAACATGTAGAGGCATGAAATAAACTCATTGTAAAACAAAAATTTTGTGCATCAAGTTGATTAATTACTGAGATAACTTCCAACATGTTTCGGTGTAACCGTAACATTTTGGAACTATTTTAATGTAAATTTGAATATTGTTTTTTTTAAGACTCTGATAGCCTCGAACTTTGCTTCTTCCACATTAATCTTATATCTTATTTTGGCGTTTTTTCATAGTAATTTAATAACATAACAACACTAAATTCCCCCTTATTCTTACGACATTAGCCGCAGCCGGTTCCCGATAACAGGCGCGGATTTTGCACTTAAATATGTAATGTCCAGCTGTGAGTGATTCTGAACCCCACCTGCTGTGAAATTACATACCTGAATTTTGCCACAGAGTGTACTTAAATATTTCATATGATTTCATGACCTATAAAATGCTACCCACCTGGTCGGTACAATGACAAAGGAATGTGTTCTCTGTGAGAAAGAAACTGAATTTGCAAACATAATTTAGAAGGAAAATAGTCTTCAAAGAAACGAACAGAAATACATATGCCCATCTAAGTCAACAGAGAGAACTATATTGTATCGAGCTTTTCTATCAATCGTTCAAAATCATCGTCATCCATATGATTCATAATATTCTCTGGTATTTTTGACGAATATTTCTCAATTTCCTCGGGAATTGAATGGAACAGAAAAAATCGCGGAGTAGTGCTTAGGTCTGCCATTTCGTACTCAGTTTAACTTTTTAGGATCTCAGTTCTGGCCTAATTGTCTCCACGCAAAATCCTGATTTCCTATTCAACATTCACAATCGTCCTCTCATTCAACGCTAGTGTAACCTGTCCAGATGATATATCTTATGAAATAAAAAATATGACCCTCTACAAAAACCACACGGAATTGCCGACTTTTGTTAGATGAATATGAACATTCGTATAGGAACATATCTCTGACAAAAAGAAAAATGCGTATGTCATTAAAAACGTAATGTTGGGTTAGCTCAATAAGGAATTGCAGAAGTTAAGTTAATGTCATATAAATACGAACACAATCCTTTAGACATTAACAATAATTTATTTTTTAAAGATTGTTTTTAAAACTAGCACAAGGCGAACTATAACTTTGTATAATATATTATGCACCGTCAATACACAACATACGTCAAACAAGATGCATTAATTACAATTAGGTGATATTTGGCTACATGTTTCGTTCGTGATCGGCCATCTTCAGGCCAACTAAGAACAACAATTAATGTACAGTAAAAAATATTACTCAATGGGATCCCATTTCCTTCACATTAAACCTTGATAAAATACGAAAATTCTTACTTAAGATTAAAACAGTGGAATAGTATAGTAAAACGGTAAATCTAAAACTTCATGCACCGTATTCAGGCCTCACAATTGTTCAAACACTAATAGTATTGTGTATATATAACGAAATAGTCTTAATGTTGTCACTTCTCCTATCTGAATCTGAAGATGCTGTGTTATAACCACAAAGGCATCAAATGGTTTTGAATCTGAGTCAATTCACTCCAATATACGTCATCAGAATCAGGTAAAATTACCCCTGTACAGACCTGGATAGGCCCTGAGGCTGCCACAATTTATAGATAATCGGTAAATGAAGGTGGAAAGATTGTCATCCCTCCGCACCGGCCGCCTTTACCCACCAGGAAATACTCTTGGTACTCATTTCTGTCAGAAACTGAGTCGACCACGGGGCCATACTGCCACCGTAAGGCTTAGGTCAATTAAAAGTTGCAACCTCAACCAACTGCCCCCCGCGTATCCCAATGCCTCTCATCAATTTTCACATTTTTCTACCACCTCTGTCTCGGTTTCCTAATGATTCAGCTTTTAAATTCGTGCTTACCAAAATCTTCTCCATGTTTTATGTTTCTCATATTCTCCAAGTTGTAGGTACGCCAGACTCAACACACCGATCAACATTACGCCTAATTACCTTACGTAAGCAATTATATGATAATTACGGTTGCGTGATGTAATACCTGTATATTTAACAATAATAATATATTTTCTCCCATTTGTTATATTAGCATCATTACTCATATTTCGGTTACGTCAACTGCTATGCTGAATAATCCTACCACAAACCCCCCCCCTGTTTTATTTCAGTTGTTTTGTAGTTGAAGTGTATATTCAGAATATTAATTTATTTCCGTCTCATCAATTATACGCTGCAGGTGAAGTAAGAAGAATTCACCGCTTTATTACTGTCATCTTTGCCAATTATACTTAGTCGTGATTACCACAGCGGTTGCTTTAGAGCCTGCCTTGTTATGTGGTCAGTTCCATCCGCTGCCTTATCCTCTTTACAGCCATGTCAATGTACTGTAGTTACAACAAAACGATTCATCCTTTTGCAACTAGGGAATTTTGAATAACTGATGGGTAATGTTCAATTTAGAAAGTTGTAGCAGTGAGCTGCTGAACGATAATTGATTTTAGGTGTTCCCATAAAAACTTGACACGTTTAAGAAATTGATTAATCTCATGGGTAATTACATTAATTTAGAGTTTCTAGAATATTGGGATGGTTAACTTCGTGATTCAGCACTATACATTTAAGGTTTACTAATACATTTCCGTTGATGATGCTGTGCGGTCATGTTTATGGAAGACCTGTAATCAAACCCCTCCCTTGACTCCAGGAACGTAATAATGCAAAGTATACGTGCTTTTATAATGAAATGGATGTTTTGTTATCGGACTTTCATCAACACAAACTCTTACAGTGGGTGGTTCATATTACAATATTACCGAAGCTCTTAACCAGGACTCAAATTATCTTTAGTACGATCGATGTGGTAAGGGACACCACATGTTCGATCAGAAGGCATTATTGTTGTAAGACTGCTACAGAATTAAAAGGAATGAATTCAATAGCTCAGACAAGCGTATTCAGAACTTGTAAAAATCACACAAAATTAGCCCCCAGGGTTGTGTGTGCCCCCCCCCCCCCTCCCGTGGTGCTGCGGCCCAACACGGGCCATGGCCTCCTCATTCCTGAAGTTTCTATATCACACACAACGACGCATCACAGTCGGTAGGAGTCCTCTGGACGAGTGATCAGCTCGTCGCAGAGACCTCTATCTGACAACACACAACAGTCACAACAGACAAACATCAATGCCCCCGGTGGGATTCGAACCCACGATCTCAGCAGGTGAGCGGTCGCAGACCCACGCCCTAGTCCGCACGGCCACTGGGACCGGCGTGTTGTGTATTAAAGTAGGCAATTAAAGAGTTAATCTACACGTTCGATCTTACTATTAACCGGGACACTGACGTCGATATCGAGATTAACCGACAACTCGAAGACCACCGGAATGGTGGTCAGAGTCCCAGCAAGTGTATGAGTTTCCTGTCTTTACTGAAGTGTCCTAATGGACTCTGGAACAAACCAGGCTTCCTTCTCAATCAGTACCATTCTTTCCCCGGTGTTAGAGTAAATTTAGCTAAAAGGTTACCTTCATTGAGCACAGAAGTTAGGAAAGAGTGGAGCCATAATTTTACACCCCCAAGTGCCTTCATGATTAGCACAGCGACCACTTTACAGTACCGTTCTCTAGGTTCAATAAATAAAGCATTACAATAACCCAACTAGCTATGAGCTACAAGCAATTTTGGATTTCCGGTATTTCTTTGTCACCATGTCTAAACAGACTGTGGTCCACCCGGCTTTATACTCAACGATTACCGGAATTCCTTCACTTCTATGTAATGCCAAGTTCAGAACCTCATTCTGTTTTGTCTTACCTCCGCTTCACCACACGCTTTCAAGGTGTAGTGATTATTTAAATGATTATTTAAACACATGTGTAATCTTATGACAACTACGAACCAGATAGCGTAACTAAATCTTCTGTTAGCGTTAAAAGAAACCGTAAGAATATCGTAGTTGACACAAAAGCTCGTCACTGGACACGATACTGAAATAGTTGCTCAGGTCTCTCTCCTACATGCATAAAATTAACCATTTAAAACCGAAGCGCAGACAGTTTTATTTAAAGACCCATTCCGTACCGCGCAGTAAACACTTTTCATCTCGGTTATAAAAACCAATCAGTTTATGCTGTAAGTGGCACAAGTCGCTGTTTGTTCTCAGATAAATACAAAAACAAATTAATAGAGGGTGGACAGAACGTACAGTTGTTGAATGTTAAACTGATGGTGCATCACGGAACTAGTAGGGTTTAAAATGGTAATATAAATGTTACCGCCAAGTTTGCTCCTTGATCATGTATGTGATCTGAGGCAATCTTTCCTACTTCAGTATCTCGATATCTATTCGGCGATCCGTATTATCTCCTATATCCTCCTTATGAAATTTTACTTGTTCCTTTATATCCGTTTAACTATTGTGGTAAGCTTTATTTTGAAATATTTCTTTTATCTGCATATTTCCATTGCACCAAATAATGCACGAAAATCTAGAAGATAACATAGTGCAGTAAAGGCCAAACCCTTTCAAATAAGGAACACATTTAAATCAACAAAATCGGGGTGTCTGTAAAATATATAGAACTATAATCTTGCCGGTTGTTTTGTATGGGTGTGAAGCTTGGTCGCTGACATTGAGGGAGGAAAGGAAGCTGAAGGTGTTTGAGAACATGGTGTTGAGGAGAATATTTGGAACTAGGAGGGAGGAGGTAACGGGGGAATGGAGGAGACTGCATAACGAAGAGCTAAGTGATCTGTACTCTTCACCCAATATTGTACGGGTGATAAAATCGAGAAGAATGAGATGGGCAGGGCATGTGGCGCGTATGGGAGAGGAGAGGGGGGCGTGTAGGGTCTTGGTGGGGAAACCGGAGGGAAAGAGACCACTGGGGAGACCTAGGCGTAGATGGGTGGATAATATTAGGATGGATCTCCAGGAGGTGGGATGTGGTTATATGGACTGGATAGGGCTGGCCCAGGATAGAGACAGGTGGCGGACGCTTGTGAGTGCGGGATTGAACCTTCGGATTCCGTGAAATGCGGGGAATTTCTTGACTAGCTGCAAACCAGTTAACTTCTCAAGAAGGACTCTGCACCATGGAGTAAGTAAGTAAGTAAGTAAGTAAGTAATATTATCGTAATCCTTTCTAAACGGTGAGGGGAACACATAAAACAACACATTTCATTCGCTAGGCATGACTGTAAAATATCTACCGTTAATTACATTACCGCAGAATTGATGCATATATTCTTACTCGTAATTAAAACGTTTCAAAGTATTTCGACATTTCGGACAGAAGGCGTTCTTCTTGGATTCTCACAACGTTCCAGATTCTAGGATTGGGTAACTTTCGAGATATCTTAAAACGCACACGCTTCAAAACCATTATGATCGTACTAACCATTTCAGAACCATTACATATAAGTTATGGAGGTGCGTTTGATGCCTGGAGCTATTGAAAAATGCACCCAAACAGTCATGCTGGAGGACAGAATTAAACAGCTAAAACGGCAGAACCTAAATATACAAATACAGAGTACCCGTACATGACAAGCAAAATGAAAGCAACAAACACAAGCAAAGGTCTCGGAGAACTTTCATGAGGAGTAGGTTATGAGAAAGTAGTAGAGGCTAGTTGAAATGTGATGGCACACGCGCAGAAAACAGATTTCGTCTTTCGGCGAAACGGACGAGTCCATTTAAATCAGCGGGGTCGTCAGTTCAGTCGACTACTGGGAGCCGAGGTGTGCGCAGCAGCGTAGTAATGCTGGGTAAACCATGTTGCGAGGTAGTGTGAAGGGTACTGGCTGCCTACTCCATTCGCCAGTTTCCCCTTCACTTTCCTTCCTGTGCGTCACCGTGTGCCATCACATTTCAACTGGACTCTTAACTACCTACAGCTGCTAGATGAAAGTGATCGTGTCCACTCCTATTGTGTTGCTGCGATGTGAATGGATTATGGAGTCTCAGACTGGAGTCTAGGTTGTTGTTATTTACCCATTACGTACTATTAGTGTCATTTAAACATCAGAGGTTTAATTCTTCAGTAAATAACGGCGACGTCATAATACGTCTGTTGACGACATTGCATAAACTGACATCTTGGAAGAGGATCGTCCATTGAATTAAGAACTATAGGTTACTCATTCATATGAAACCCACGGTACAAAATATAGTATTACTGACATTATTACGAATTCGTCTTTATACTATCTGGTATTGAATTTATACTAAAGAAATCTGATAATTTTCAATTACTTTCTTTTTTTAATTCAATTGCAAAATTCTTTCTTCATACTCCTCGAACTACCTTCTGATACGTAACCCATAACCCTTAACATTCTTGCTATACACTTCCATGCGCCTGATTATAATTTTATTACACTTTATAATTTAGCGTATATTTTTCCTTCTAAAGCGAGATATCTGTGACTATCATCATGGAAAAAGCCACCAGTGTTACATTTACAGTCATCATCTTTCAGGGCCACTGTGAATATAAAACTAGTTGGCGCGAATCTCGACACAGAATTAATTAGCAAGTAAGAATCTAAATAAAGGGAAAACTTAAATTTATGGAACAAGTTGAAGAATAAGAGACCTACTTGATGTCACTAGTTATTAAGTTTTATTTCACTTCTTCTATTCTCAACATGTTTCGGACATTAATACATCTATCATCAGGAGCTTGTGACTTTGCTGTTGAATTACCACATTGGTCGTGTGTTCTTGGTTCGATGTGTGTTGGTGTTTCGGTGTGGCTAGGTTGCTGTGGTATCCGTGTTGCAAGCTTCAGCCTGCAACACGGAAACCATACCAACACAGCCACACCGAAACACCAACACACATCGAACCAAGAACACACGATCAATGTGGTAATTCAACAGCAAAGTCGCAAGCTCCTGATGATGGATATATTAATGTAGAAAAACGTGTTGAGCATAGAAGAAGTGAAATAAAAATAGCAAGTGACATCAAGTTGGTCTTTTGTTTTCAACTATTACAATGATGCACGGTCCAATAAATATAAGATTATGAAACAAGGTTAAGTTGCTATTTTTAGTGGAGAAAACACAGCAGTTCTCCTGCGGTCACATTGAGAGAAAATTCTCTATGTACACCGTAACAGGTACAGCCTGTAATATGAAATTCAACGTAAAGCAGCTGGCCGTTATTGAAGTGACTTCGTCACACAACAAATAGTCAATGTAATATACATTTTCTTAATCCCTGTAACAAATTAACAGCGCAATTAAATAATACAATAGACAGGCAATGTACTATAACGTAGTATTCAGGCGCGATCCTGCAACCATTGTTACGTCGGATAAGAAATAACTATTACAAATTCTGAGTGTGTGTCTATAGACTTAGGTATCCAGCATTCAGTGCGCATGGTCATAATGCCATTAATGGCCTGCCCGACTCTGCGACATTTTTCCACAATATCTCATAAACTGTATGATTTTGTTAAAAAAAATAATTTACTGTACATAAAATGCGTGTTTTGATATTACCCACAAGTGTTTGAAATTTTTACATTTGTATGAGTTGGCAAACGCGTCACGAGGCCAACTGCTCGTTCCATATCTCAGTCATGTTCCTCACAGTGCAACAGACATACACCGGCAAGGGTGCGTCCAATTAACCTTTTGGCGCCGGAATTATTTTTTTAAATTTAGCACACCCTGTATATAAAATGTGAATAATACAGGAACCAAACACGTTAGAATTATGAAACAAACTGCATTCTGAAGAGAAAAAACGGAGAGTATACACCATGTTTAAAATATTCGGTATCTAAATTTGTTGAATAAATATATAAAATGCAACTTTAGAGGTTAGCCGTGCGGTACGACCACTATAGTTGACATTAGGCGTCAAAAGGTTAATTTCGATACTATTTACTATATTTTTATTTTCAAATTCCTTATTATTGCGCTACATGACGCGGTGTTTTTCAGAGCAGACCTGATAACATATGCAGCCACACCACTAACTTAACCACAATGATCATGATATATTTTAACCAATTATTTTAACACTGTAACTATAGCAAGCTCACATAGTAAGCTCCCTGATGATGGTGATCACACCGAAATATAATTCATTATATTGTGCCGTCGTTACACAACGTACAAAATAGTTGTAAATTTTACAGTTGGTTAAACTCGGCTATATGTTGTGTAACGATGCTACATTATACTCGTAATAAACTAGTTATATGTACACAACTGGATGGCATCATTCAAACACCGGAATATGTTGGAGCCAGTTTAATTTTAATGTAAATTCTAATCCTCATTTGCAAACAATTCTCTTGTGCATCAGTTGGGAATAAAAAAAAACTTTGATAACGTTCTCTCTCAACCTGTGCACCGGACGGCCACTTATAGGTGTGATGATACCAGAGGTTGTGTAATGCAATTTTGACCTCCTGATGATGAGCACATATGCTCGAAACATGTAGAGGCATGAAATAAATTTATTATAAAACAAAAATTTTGTGCATCACGTTGGTTAATTACTGAGATAAATATACTGAGATGCACTGTCAGCAAAACGTCAAAATTTGATAACGTTGTCTGAAATATTTGTCATTCTAAGGAGAATTGGGGGTGATGTGATTAAAAAAAAAGTATGTTGGTCTTTATGTAACGCGGCTGCTATTCTTGTCCGATTTTAATGAAATTTGGTGGCTTCTCGACAGATTTTCGAAAAATAATCAAATATGAAATTCCTTGAAAAATCCGTCCCGTGGGGGCCGAGCTGTTCCATGCGGACGGAAGGACAATCAGTTTTAAGAAGCGAATATTCGTTCCTCGCAATTTTGCGAACGCGTCAAAAAAATTTCCTAACAAATAATAAGGCGTTTTATTCATAACACAAGTTTCACTAGACAATGTTTTATCTGAACAGGGACCAGATTTCAAAGTAAAGCAAGTTCTAAGAAAACGAAGCTTTCGCGACGACAGAGTGCAATAAAATCTTCTCGGGCAGAAGACAGCCGCGTCAGAGTGTGACGGTTCCACAAAGTTTCAGGGATTGACACCGTCCCCATCATTACTGTGATACTGATGGCCTGGTGAAGCCAAAACTGATGAATAGGAGCCATATCAACCTACTCTACGCTTTCCACAACCGATTTATTTAATCTTTTGACGCCTAATGTCAACTATAGTGGTCGTACCGCACCGCTAACCTCTAAAGTTGCATTTTATATATGTGTTCAACAAATATATGTACTGAATATTTTAGACATGGTATATATTCTCCGGTTTTTTCTCTTCAAAATGCAGTTTGTTTCATAATTCTAACGTGTTTGGTTCCTGTATTATTCACATTTTATATACAGGTGTGCTAAAATTAAAAAAATAATTCCGGCGCCAAAAGGTTAAGATCCATTTTAATATTATCCGGAGAGGAACTAACAGTTTTTAATTTTAGAACTATGTGTATGTTGCTGGTATTTAAGGCTTATTCACGAATCTCCGTATGAATTCAATTCTATGATTTTAGTGTGCTCTTATAAAAGTCTGATTTCTCATGGAATATGGCTGTTCAACAGCAGAATACAGAGAAGCGATTGTACGGCGGATATTAGAAAACTATATGACAGAATTTGAGTCATAAAATAGCCTACACTAGTCTTATTACGATATCTAGAGATATAAAGCACACTTTCCGTGCAACATTCTTAGGGCTATTGCGGATAGGAGTGTAGAGAGAACTGTATTCTGAAGGTAGAAGGCTAAATTATATTTTGAACAAAAGAAATGAAGCAGTCATTATATAGACTTATCAATATTGCACCACACCGTCTCGCCTCCTGCTCTAAATCTTGCACTATCGAAGTTTCGCCAATATAAATACTGTTACGTTACAAGCACCGTTGAAGATTTTTAAGACAGCCATCTCTTAAAACTGGACTTGGGTGCTGAAACACAAGGCGAAATGCTGCTAAGCTGATCTACACTACATCCTATAAACTTGTAATTCCTTTTATCCGGAATTAAAGGTGTTCAGATTCCAACCTAGAGTTACGTTATTTGGTCTTTACGCGTTGTTTGCTGGAGCATTCCCATTCGCCGATCTACGAGTATATTATATATGACAAACGGTGCGCCGGGATAGCTCAGTTGGTATAGCGTCTCGCTACGGGCTGGGCGGTCCGGGGGTCGAATGCCGGTGGAGGCGATATTTCCCGCACCCGTTCAGACCGGCTCACCTACCCATCCAGCCTCTTATACAATGGGTACCGGGTCTTTCCCGGGGGTAAAACGACTTGGGCGTGGTGTTGCCAACCAACTTCTATCTAGCGCCGAAGTTAAGGAAACAGTAGAGCTATATTTGTACTCCCCTTCCGGGCCTTCGTGGCCTGATCTAGTGCAAACTTTATCTTTACCTTTACACGCCAAATGTAATTGTATACTTTATGTACTTATACAGGTCTCCTAGAAGCTGTATACCACCAATAATCATTTACTTCCATAAATGCTTTTTTCTCCCCCTGTAATAAGACAAAGATTGCTTTCAGCATAGTCTGCATAAGCGCCATTTAATGCTTCCGCCGAGATACGAACGAGATCTGTGCTCCTTTGGGACTCTAGGCAGCGCTTAATGGTAACTCCTTACCAATCTTCCTTGAATTAGTTGAACATTGAAGTTGAGGCTCTTAGGTTGTTCCGCAACGTCGGTACGGAATTACCATTCTGCGCTGGGAACGATCCTAGCCGAGTACAGCTTTATTCTAAAAGAGCTGTAATTTGAACACGGAGACAGTCTCCGGGCAATGTAACTGGGTTTCAATCCGTAATTAATTTACTGCTGTACTTAAGCTTCAATCCATATTTAAGCACCCTAAATGTATGGGTAGGCTAAAAATTGCTAATGTGAGTTTCTGGTCACAGGCCGGATGCAGGCCGTGTTTCTTTTTTCATTTTTTTTTTTTGAGCGCTCTAAATGTGAGTACCGAGACAAACTGCAACTCGCCCTGATCGTCCTTCCAAATTTTTGCGTAAGCTGACGCATTCTTTATAAAAGGAATCTACGTAATCAGTTAACTCTGAACACGGTCATAAATACTTTACGATTCAGTGAACTATACAAAGTGACGATTAAATATACGTCACAAGGCATCGAAGCTCAATACCTGATATAAAATCCTTTAAAGACGAAGCGCAGACTTGTTTGTTTAAAGCCACAGTCCGTACCGCGCTGTAAACACTTTTCATCTCGGTTATAAAAACCGATCAGTTTATGCTGTAAGTGGCACAATACCTGATACCGCCTGGGCAAAGAGCTACTAAAATAGTATAAAAACTGATGTATAAGTTTCATCTTTCCTTCTTTCCTTCGACCAAATATCCTTAAACAAAAACCACTATAACTGCTGCATTTCATAACATGAAAGAACGTTAAGAATTTGTTTCACATCAGACCGGAGTAATATGAAAGGCCGTTCTCAGTGACGGAGTAAAGCTATTGAAATCCGATGTAGACTTGCGAGTATTCATGTAGTATGGGAAATTTCAAGAATATGTCGAATGACATGAAAAGCAGGTGCCACAAATTCTGTAACATCTCTCAGGCAAAAAGGTAAATCCCATTACAGGCCCGAGGTGCTCAGAGGGTTCCAGGAAGTTACAATTCCCAGATTACGTGAAAATGGGCCAGGATGGTGGCAAGGTTGTCAGTCTTACGCACCGGCCGCCAACCAGGAAATACGCCTGGTATTCATTTCTGTTCGAGGCTGAGTCGACCCAGGGGCCATATTGCGATCGGAAGGATTATGTCAATGAAAAATTCCAATGACACCAACTGGAATCGAACCAGCCCCTTAACCACTGTGCTACTGCAGTCCCCAACATCTCTCAGGTGTGGAGAATAATTACATCACGAGTGTCTTAACACAAATTACCCTTAAAGGAAAATATTTATAGAAAATTACTACTACTACTACTACTACTAAGAATAATAAATTTCTTGGACGTCCCTGCGCCGAATTTTATCGGGATGGGATAATTCAGAAAATGAGGGTAATTTAGCTTTGTCGCCCTTAAGTATAATACTCTTTTCACTGCGATGATTTTCATGAAACCCAAAAATTACTAAAAGACGTTATTTGAAGATCTTTATCGTTGTAACGTGCATTTCGTAGAGTCATTTAATTGGCACACCAACTAATGCATACAAATAACATTTTTTTTTGTATTATAAAAAGAATTAAAATCGCTCCAATGTATTTCGATCCTAAGATCATCTTCAGGGAGTGTTTTTAAAAACGTGATTTTAGCAAGGAACAGTGTAGCTCCCTGAAGATGATCTTAGGATCGAAACATGTTGGAGCGAATTTAAACGTTTTAATGTAAAAATTTTATATATGTGCATTAGTTGGTGTGCTAATTAGATGAGTTACTTGAAGATATTTTGTATCAGGTGGTCACGAAGTATGGAAAGTACGGATAGAAAGCCAATTATGCCGTCAGGTAGTGTATGAATGTCCTCGAGGAGAATTTTATGAAACTCGCGTTTGGTCGACAATGTTTCGTAAAAGATACCGAATTTTAAGTAAATTCTACTCGCCGTTAATCACTGATACTAGCTCAGAGACGGAGAGGCGGAAGTGGTTTTTCATGTAAAATGCTATATCTTAATTTGTAACGA
>Ga0131853_10004559_pt1 | contig 24836 bp, 12 predicted proteins | sample TergutLab28metaG_FD_92764 | JGI IMG/M metagenome (GOLD analysis project Ga0131853, IMG submission 92764) | Labiotermes labralis P1 segment gut microbial communities from Petit-Saut dam, French Guiana - Lab288 P1 (version 2) (version 2) | ecosystem: Host-associated > Arthropoda: Insects >...
ATTTTCACGCCAGTGCCTTATGCAGGGTTTATGGAAAATTTGCAACATGTACCAAAATTAAAACAAAAAAAAATATTATTTAAAAAAAAACTTTTGATTGATTTCCCCTTTTTTTTTTTTTTTTTTTTTTTTTTTTTCCTTTTTGATGTTTTGCTGACCATGCATCTCAGTATAATCTTAGTAATTAACCAACTTAATGCACAAATTCTTGTTTTATAATAAGTTTATTATATGCCACTACATGTCTGAATCAGTCCTCTCTCAACCTGCGCACCAGACGGCCACCTACAGGTGTGATGATACCAGATGCTGTATAATACAATTTTGACCTCCTGATGATGAGCACATAGTGTTCGAAACATGTAGAGGCATATAATAAATGTATTATAAAACAAGAATTTGTGCATTAAGTTGGTTAATTACTAAGATTATACTGAGATGCACGGTCAGCAAAACATCAAAATTTTACTACTATGTGCTCATATTTATAGAATTGTATTTTAATAATTTTAGACCACTCACTTGTTTCAGTGTGACGATACCAGATGCTGTATAATACAATTTTGACCTCCTGATGATGAGCACAATAGTGCTCGAAACATATAATAAATGTATTATAAAACAAGAATTTGTGCATTAAGTTGGTTAATTACTAAGATTAAGAGTCCACCTGTTTGTCTAATTCATACAGAACATGGATACAGAAGACGCAGTCTGGCAAACATTACTGGAAAGATAAAAGGCACAATGGCAGCTAAATCACTTCTCTTAATACATTATTTTGAACTTTCTATGCAAGTCCTTTTACAAAACAGCTCCCACTTAATTAGGACTAAACTTTTCTAAAAAATACATAAGACAGGCAATTTACATGTAATGTAACAATGAGTCACATTCATGCAACAAATGCTGTGGTGGAAGAGCAATAAATTTTACACATTCTGAGAGTGTCTTTTATTTAATTAATACACCAACAAATGCACATATATTCATTTAATCATCTAAAATTCACAATAAAACACTTAACACACTCCTACATTTTTCAATCATACGAACATCCTCAGGGAGCATTCATTGCTCCTTGCTAAATTTACGGTTTAAAAACGCTCAGTGATTTACATCATTACATTGAGTTGGTGTGAATTTTAGATCATTAAATGAATATATGTGCATTTGTTGGTATATTAATCAAATAAACTATAGAATGCACGGTGTAACGATACAGACATTCTGAGAGTGTTTGTTGCCTTAGGTATCCAGCATGCTATATGTAGACACCATACTGTCATCTGCAGCCTGCCCAGCTCTACAACATTCTTCTACATTACCTCATAAATTGCACAATTATTGGGGGGGGGGGGTTTATTGAAAAAAAAAGTTTTAATTTTCTATACAACTTTTGTCTGAAACATTTCTCATTCTAAGAAGAATTCAGACAGAATAAAATGTAGATCGGTCTTCATGTAAAGAACCCGTAATTCTTGCAAGATTTTAATCAAACAGGAATTTTCTTGACAGATTTTCAAAAAAGGCTCAAATATCGAGTCCCATAAAAATCCGTTCCGTGGGAGCCAAGTCGTTCCATGTGAAGAGATGGACAGACAGTCATAACGAAGCCAATAATCACTTTCGCACATTTTTTTATGTTTTGCTAAACGTGCATCTCAGTATAATCTTATAGTAATTAACCGTGCACGGGTTGAGCACCGGATGGCCTCCTACAGGTGTGACGATACCAGATGCTGTATAATACAATTTTGACCTCCTGATGATGAGCACACAGTGCTCGAAACATGTATATGTATATAATAAACTTATTATAAAACAAGATTCTGTGCATCAAGTTGGTTAATTACTATAAGATTATACTTTTGCACATTGTGAACACACCTCAGACAGCATGCAAGCTTGAAATAATGCAGATACTGCTATAGAGCCATAACACAGCATAACAAAAAAGACATTACAATTAAACTTACGCTAGAAGAAGTCAAAATATTCTATCTGTAACATAGGATGTGAGCATCAAACAGTCACATAAAAGGTGAAAATGTTGTCACTATTGGTCAAGTTGTTCCTGTTTAATTAATCCATTCTTGCCATTATGATGTAAGGGAAGTGGTGGTACAGCCCCTCACATTCATAGCCTTGGCAATAGATAGAGGTGTATCATCACCTTCACACCTGGGCAGCATCCCCCCCAGTATGCAATATATTACTTTATCTGACAACTGTCCTTTGTCATTTCCCACCATTACTCACGTATATGTGCTCAGTTGGATCAGAAGTTTAGGTTTAAAAAATAAATGAGCCTACAGCAAGTGGCAACAGATAGTTCTCAGATACAATACTTACATTTTAATATACTTTCTACACAATTAGTACTTATAGGCAGTTGGTACATTATAAGAACACATAAGTTACTATAAAATCAGGGATTCCATTCGTCCCAGTTTGCCTGGGGCAGTCCTGGTTTCATGAGATTTCAAGACCTGTCCCAGTGTCCTGCAAAATTCCATTCAGGAAGCCAAATATTGCACGCGTCTCCAAGTCATGAAAATGCAACATTTATGACAATATATACAAACATTTGAGTTTAAAACAGCCAGAACACTCATCTGCAGGAGCTGGGCAGCCACCAAACCAAGCACTAACAGGAAGGAGTAAGAGGGTGGCTGCAAGATGACTATATTAATGATTATCAAGTCAGAAATAAGACTGGAATTGAATGACGAATGCATATGTACGTCAAAATCAGTAAGTGAATTGCATGTGTAAGTTTAAATATTCATATTATTTAATTTCTTGTCTCTGACGTTATTTCTGAGTTACCTTGTTGCGACGATATTAATTATTCTAATTTTTCATTGTGTGACGGTTTGAATATTTTGTGTTCTCCCCCCGCCCCCCTTTCAGCCGCCGAAATTTTATTAACCCTCGCGGTTTCTTGGTTTTTAAAAATGGAATCCCTATACATACGTTAATCGGAATGCACTAAATACAGTACATAACTTAAACAGAGTCTCATATTGCTACTGTTACATTTTCAAAGTATTTCTTGCATTGAATGTCTGACTTTTTTACTATAACGTAACTTGAGAACATTGTCTAAATAATAATCGCAAAAATGAACCGAAAATGTTCACATCAAATCTCCAACAAATGAATACTACTTACAATAGCTATGTTTGCTTTTATACATCATCTTGTAATTAATTCGCCACACAATACAAATACCCATGTTTTCCATGTTTTATTTCCTGTCAGCAGACGTTCTAACAACCACCATGCCCCAAACCATCCCTCAACCTAACCCTCTTTCCGTTCATTCAATAAAGTTTGTTTTATTGGCTGTGTTCTGTAAAACCCATACTTGCAATTCAAAACACAGATAAGCGCTCACAATCTTATCCGTGGCCCAGAGCCGCCTATTGAGCAATATACTGTACTTGTTCCAGGCAACTTCCGAACGTCCAATAGACAGTGGGAGTAATCGTAGCTTTTCGCACCATAGTCTCCGAATTGCCTCAGGCTAGGTAGAACGTTGTCAGAGGTTGAGACAATAAACGTTCCTGTCGTCTGCTACTCATAATTGATCCAGTCCATTGATGCTCTACCATAATTTTTAATAAGACTGAAAAACACTGCACACTAGATGCATGCCTTGTTTGCCCTATGTGCATGGGTATTTACTGCGCAGTGTAGACCAGGCACTGCTGTGGTTTCTATACTTCTCTTTTCAACTCGTTTGTGCTGCTCTTCACCAAATCACATTATAAAACAGTTTTCGACCTCACCCACAATAATTTTAGTTGTAATTTTTGACATAAATTATGTATGATGTTAAGATCATTAAAATGGCCCAAGAAACAAAGTAACGTCTTTCGTTTTCATATCAGTGGGCCATAAAGCAATCTAAATGAAATGAGTAATTGCATTTACAAAAAATAAAATATGGAAACCATACTCCAAGTTCAAAGGTCCTATTGTGACCTATAGTTCCCTGTGTGTTGCCAGTACTCGTGACATACTACACACTGCTTGCTTGCTTACTCATCCTACTCATTTTTGTAACTAAAGTATATAATATTCAAAATATGTCGGTATCATGGTGTGACTTCATAGCAGGATCAGCTGCTGGTACGAATTTATTCATTAAATAGTCCTGAATAATTTTAAATAGTTCTCATACTTGCACTAAAAAACAATAGATCCTGTCATGTTGAGTGAAAGCAGTAAAGGATATTCACACTTCCAACTACATGAACAAAATTTTCCAGTTGTGTTCACATCCTGAAAATAATTTATTATATAAACTTCTGTTCATTCTGTGCAAAAAAAAAAAATAAGAAAGAACTGTACAAAAGTGATTACTTGAGAAAGGGCTCTTTTAGCACTAAAGTAGCAGATATTGGGTGTTTCATTCTCCAGGAACTCATACCTGATCCCCAGCAATAAGCTTTCATGGGCAAAGCACAACGTAAATAGAATAACGTAAGAAGTGAAATTGTGTCCACTGGAAAATATATTCACAGACTAAAAAATAGAACGATTAAAATTTAATTCCACTCTCTTGAGACCATATAGTGTCAGTTATGGACAGTGTCATTGAAAAACCATGTGTAAGTAAAACATACATCTTGATGTGGGGTTTAATGCCTTGTAAGGGCAGTGGGAATTTTTTCTTTCAAGACCATTATCACTTTTATCCATGAATATGTACTGTATCTCTTCCACTCTTTATTCAAACAGACCTTTATCAAAAGAAATCTAAAAGAGTCTGAAATTTTATGTCATCAACATTAACCCTTATCGTGCTAATGTGGAGTATAGGGTGAGCTCCTAACAATGCCAGAAAATGGCAGATGGGATTTAACTCAGCGTTTAAAGGGTTAAATACATGTAACATTTTATCTGAATGTTATGCAGAGAAAGAAGTGTACAGTACTGTTCATCATATCTTCAGCACATGAACAAGATGGCTTAGATGTTCTGAGTATGGCATATCAGAACTCTGTGCACTGGATTGGCACTGAAAAAAATACCATGGGGTGTACCTCCTTCTGGACCACAACTTCTATGCAATAGATAAATAAATTTATGTCAAATAGGGCAGAACCAAATATTATAATAGGTCTGGTCTTTGCCAAAGTGAAAACATTTTTATTTTACACAAAAATAGCTCAAATATCTAAACTTCAGCACAGATATGGCATTCTTTAAACTCTTCCTTTAAGTATAGGGCCCAGTAGTATCTACATAACAGTTCTTTAAAACTTTATTTCCTTAAACAAAATTTCTGTTCTTTGGGTTCAAAAGCCTTAACAGAAGTGTAGTTAAGGATTCCATTCTTCTAGGATATGACATTGTGTTAATGGGCAATTGGATCCTGATATTTCAAGGCCACTTGGTGTCCTCATCTGCATGGGAGCTTTTGTCCCTTGAAGACAGGACACAACAATGCCTTCAAACAATTCGAGAAAATTATACACTAATGTAGCTCCATATTTTAAAAGAACAGAATCCCGTAACTTCTGCTATTAATACCTAACAGCACCTGAAGTGCAAAATGCAGCCATGTTTTAATTTTCATTGTACACTGTACTAGTTAACTATAACTGTGCTACTGAACAGAAAGTGCAGTAAACTACACTACTTCAAATTGGCAAATAAATAATAAATACTATTTAATAAACACAGTAACAGTTTTCATCAGCTATCATAAACATGCAAATTGTTAAATTTACATTCAGGATTACTCAGCTTCTTGACTTTGTCCATTGTACAGTTTTCCAAAACTCAAAGGTTAACACACAATTTCAGAAGACAGATTTTTCTCTACCCTCAAGCAAAGAGGTGGGGGAAGAACCTAAATAGTTGGGTGTATTAGAAAGGGCTATCCGAAATCTGTGAATAGCTCTTACCTTTGCATAATCACATTATTTTGCATTTTACACAGATGTAAATGAAATAAAAGAAGTTGGGTATTTTCAAAATTTTATTTATAACAATTCAAAATTTCTATCTGTGTAATAATGTTTGCGTTCTTATCTCATAAATGCAGGTTCATAGCTACTGCATTGTCCTGTAGATGGTAGGAAACTCAAAAGTACTTCATGGTGTAGGTTTATAACAAATTCTATAAAATTCAGCAACATATGGACATGCAAAACACACACACACTCTCACACACAGGCTTAACAATGTGCTGCTGCTGCTGCCGCCGCCCCATTTTTAATTCCCCAGAATGACAATCCTGTCTGGAAAGCAAAGATAAACTCATCTGGCAGGTTTTGATTTCTTACTGTGCAGACCTGTCATTGGGTCATTGGGTGTAAAGCAAAGCAATGTAAGTTTCCCACTATTTTCCTACACTTACAGGTGTATGTGGATTATTAATAGGACATCCTCTAGACACAATAAAGGTTCGACAACAGATATTTCAGTCCTCGGGGAGTGTGCACGTTGCTGTCCAAACAATGAAATATGAAGGTGTAAGTACTGAAGAACTGATTCTGTAAATTATTAAGACATCATGTTTCCCTATCAGCTACATTCTTTATGAATAATCATTCAATTAATGCAGTGTTACACAGCTGAACTTGCACGAACATACAGTGCTAGCAGCCTGAATTTACATGAACCACAACATCTACATATGCTTAAGCAGATCATATTTTTGGAAAAAATGTACCTCTAGTTAAATGCTAGTTACTATGTTAAATGGACGGATTTGACATTCACAGGTGCGGATCTTTTTCAGCTGCATGGATTTTATAAGGGCATGGGTTTTCCACTGCTCACAGCTGGTGCACAGAATTCATTCTTCTTTGGTGTTTATGGAAATTCCCTACGAGCCCTTGAGAACTATCACAAACAACACAATCCAGAGAATAGTGATGTCAGCAAGTGCCGGTACATGAATGTCTTTCTGGCTGGCTCATTTGCTGGCATCGCCCAAATAGCCATAGCTACACCCATTGAACTTGTTAAGATCAAGCTGCAGTGTCAAACAGGTACATTCGGATTCTCAGACACTATCGAATTTACACATTTAAATGCCTATCTGCTGCTTACTAATTAAAATGAATTATAATACATAAAAGTGTCAGCACTGTTATTCACATTGACAAATGAATCTTAGAGCTGACAGAAACATAATAATTTTACTGCAGGGTTTTCTAAGATTACTATTTGTGTACTGCTTAACATGTTCTTCAATAAATTTTATACTTGTAGTTCCGTATATCTTAATTCTAGGTTTAAGAAATCCAACAAGATGCAACAGTATGCAGATACTTATTTACTGCTAAATATAGCAGTAAATAAATATCAGCATACCGTTGCATCTTGTTGGATTTCTTCAACCTATGTTCTTCAACTCCAAACAGAAAATCCTCTCGATTTTTATACTTCAGAATCCTAATTCTGAATTAGTATATTTTTCAAATATGGGTAAGACCCATTCCATATGGAAGGAACCCCATCAAAAGATCTCTTCCAAACCACACAGTACAATTTGGACATCCTCCAATTAAGATTTGAGCCTGTGATCACAGTCCTGCAAGAACCAAAGACAAATCTATGATAAATGTTCATTACCACTGAAACTCAGCCCTTACTCTACAGTGTGTTGGTCGAGCATCCCACTCGTACAAGATTGTCCCCTGTTGCAATGCCTTGGTCCAGTACTCCAAGAACATCTAGTGGGATAACACAGATATTCGTTTATTTGAATACATTTTAGTCTCATTCAAAAAGTTGTGAGAAGCAGCTATTAGCGTCATCATTTGTGTGTCAGTCTATCCATAAGTATGGAAGAACTTTGCTCCTGCTGGACAAATATTCATGAAATTTTATGAGGATTTTTTAGTAAAATCTATTGAGAAAATTTAAGTTTGCTTAAGATCAGACAAAAATAACAGGCATGCTGTATGAAGGTATGAATGCCATCACATCACGGTACATGGATGGTGATTTCTAGGCATGGATACCAAATTTTTTTTTCACAGACAAGGACACTTCATTTGTTGGTACTGCTTTGAACATTAGCAATAAAAATAGAACCTACGACTTATTTACAGTTTATTTCACAGGTACATGGGAGAAGCAACATTTAAAGAAATATGTGGGACCCATTAATTGCATTTTACATACATTTAATGAACATGGCTTACGAGGACTGTACCACGGAAGCCACGTAATGTTGTACCGGTAAGTTGTTACTAACTCCACGCGACAGAGTACCCTTTAAGAATCTAACGCCTACTCAGTTATGCAAAAAAATCCCTGCATTTTATGCAAACTAAATGTTAACTACCTTGCTCACAAGGGTCCACCCGTTGTATCCACTGAAGAAAGGACTCTGATTGGATGTATCTCAGATGTTGTCTGGCCAGGGCGTGGATCTGACTTCGTTGCTTAGGAGTGAGGGAGTGTGATGGCAAGAAACTGACCACGCATCTCGTTTAGTGCTGTGATCCACCATTCCCCCTAAATGCCTTCATGGTGTGGACAGGGATAACTTTGCCTTTAACTTTCAAATTGATGTAAGATAGAATCACTTCAATTTATCAACCAATGAATGCACATATCATTTCACATAAAACACTTTTAAAACATTTTAAAACACTCCGACATGTTTTGATCTTGTCAGATCATCATCAGGGAGCTTTGTTTCTTACTAAAGTTATGTTACAGTATTCACAATTCAATTCGTATTTGCAAACGAGGTGTTGCGGCAGCATATCATGTTGTGTAAGAATGTGTTGTGGAGCAGTGGCTCGGTGTGCTTCGTATGCTGATTAATGCATACGAAGCACACTGAGCCACTGCTCCACAACACATTCCTACACAACATGATATGCTGTGTAAGGTTATGTTGCGAAGAGTGCCCTGCTATGGATGTGCATTCTGTGCTTCGCAACATAACCTTACACAACACGGCATGGTGCTACGACACCCTATTAGTACAACGAAGTTAACCAGTGACTATTTTTAATGTTACTTTAACAAGGAAAATACAGCTCCCTGATGATGGTCTTAGGACCAAAACATGTCGGAGCAGTTTCATTGTTTTAATGTGTAACTTTCATACAAGTGCATTAGTTGGTGTATTAATTGAGTAACTCGACAAGATGCACGGTGTAACAATGAAAATAACTGCATCTGTTTCTTATACACTGCCCAATACCTGATTCATTGCAGAGATAGCCTCTCATCAGGCCTGTATGTGTTAACATATGCTGCATGCCTGGATTTCTTACACGGACCTGATCATGTCTGGACAGTCATGTTTGCAGGAGGGACAGCAGGTATGTGTTTATTCCAATATAACTAACTCCACGTAGCAGAGTCCTATGCTTCTCCCTCAAAGTGAGATACCAAGTTTCACACCCATACAAAACAGGAAAAACTATAGGTCTATGTATACTAATCTTAAATTTTTGAATAGCAAATTGGGAAGTAAAAGAATCTGTACTGAATGATAGCAAGCATTCCCCACAAGTTCATGCAGCTCTTAATTGCTTAACATGTGACATTTTGATTTATTTGGGTTGTTCCCAAACATTTGAACTGTTCCACCCTTTCAAAATTTTATTACCTATATTTACACTGTTAACGTATTGTCCTGCATTCTGTTTGTGAGACATGAACATATACTTAGTTTCCCCAGCATTTACTTCTGGCCCAGTCTCCTTATTAGCAACAAAAAAAATCATCTGTTTCTTCCTTTATAGCTTATAAGCTTTCACCCAATAAATTTACTTGATAAGGTAACCAGAAGCTTATGTTTACCATTCATTTTCATCCCATCCTGGTTTGCCTGAACCCTCCTAATGGGATATTCTGAGGCAAAGTTGAAAAGCAGAGGCAATAATGCATCTCTGTGTTCCAAACCAACCTAATAGGAAATACGTCAGACAAAATGTTTGCATACCAAGACTCTCCTATAGGTTTCAGTACACTTTTATTAACCCTGCTAGTTCTGTAGGTACACCAAACTCTTCTTTACTTAGTCGAACTTCTTCTTCTTCTGGTAGGTGTAGAGGGGGTATACCAAACTCCATGAGAATATTATACAAGATCACCCTCCCAACAGCATCATAGGCTGTCAGGACATCTGCATATCAAGTTTATTCCAATATGAAAAGAGATGATGATGATGGTGATAATAATAATAATGACTAAGAAATTATCACAATCTCCAACATTTCTTACTTGCTATCCCACTCATGATTTATACTATCTAAAGTGACACATTGCATAAATTTTAGTATCAGATACATAAAATGTTAACTTGAGGGTTGTTTGACCATGCATCTTCCTCATGAAATAATGTGAAATGCCAACTTGATGCAACAGGGTAATTTTATTTGTGTTTTCTTAGCTCAACATGTTTCGGGTACATATGCCCATCATCAGGAGCATTAGATGTTGAGTTGCAGCATATGGTTTCCTGTGCCGAGTTTTTGCATGGGTGGTGGTCTTGAGAGCCACTGCGTAGGTCATATGTATGGTGCGGATGGTACAGTCGCACGGCACCACCTGCACCCTGCACACAACCTAGGCAGCAGCTCTCAAGACCACCACCGATCCAAAAACTTGGTGCAGAAAACCATGTGCTGCAACTCAACATCTAATGCTCCTGATGATGGGCGTATGTACCCGAAAAATGTCGAGCTAAGAACACACCAATAAAATTACCTTGTTGCATCAAGTTGGCATTTCAAATTATTTCATATAAAATGTTAATATACATTGCTAACTTCATGTAAAAAAGACAATTACACAAACTGACTACCACAGAGGGCAATATAACATTAAAATTACTGTGAGGTGGAATCTAAAAAAATTGGTTCCAATTTGCCTGGCTGGAAAATGTGAGATGTACAGAACATGAGAATTGGTATCTCAATTACACGACATTTGAGGTTTTCAATTTGAGCTACATGAAATCTAAGGTTTGAAATTTCAGGTATATGACAACTTTAGTTTTAAATTTTAGTTCTATGAAATCCACTATATGTTACTAACACATACAACCATGTATTTATTATTCACTCTTTATTCACTACTATTTTCAGACATATGGGCCCTCCATCTTCAGGCAAAAATATAAATTGCAAAAGCAATGTTTTGTTATGCATGACAGAAGTAGGAACAGTTTTTTTGCATGAGAAGTGACTGCAAAGGAATGAAACACTTTGTTGTAGTTTATCTCAGTATTTAACCAACTTCGATGCGCAAAATTTGTTTCATAATAAGTTTTATTTCATGCCTCTACATGTTTTGAGCACATGTGCTCATCATCAGGAGGTCAAAATTGCATTACACAGCCTCTGGTATCATCACACCTATAGGCCGTGTAATGCAATTTTTACCTCCTGATGATAAGCACATGCGCTCGAAACATGTAGAGGCATGAAATGAAACTTATTGTGAAACAAATTTTGTGCATCAAGTTGGTTAAATACTGAGATAAATATACTGAGATGCATGGTCAGCAAAACGTCAAAACTTTGTTGTAGATTTTGTGTCCTTCCTTATGAATTATGAAGTATGGAACTGTTGGCATAGCTGTAGCACTCCAGACTGTTACGCTCTCTGGCTTATGGTGCATACATAACCTTCTGTTGTGGCCCAGTTTAACTTACTGTACCTCATGCTGGTATATATTTTGTATTGGAGATCTTATAGCTGCACTTTTTTTTTGGGCATTGTTGGTTGCAACAGCTGTATTTTGAAGCACTGCCCTTTTTTTTTTTGAGCATTCATGGCTTTTGGCTCCATAACTTCATAACACGAGCCTCTTGTTTGTGTTGTGAAAAACATATGGTAAATATATTATGTGATGGGTTCAGTTCTTTTGTGTAATGGATGGCCAAGACGAGCATTTGGGATTCACCTAGTTGTAATGTGTGCTGCAAGTAGGTATGTTTTTGGTTCATTGCCTGATAGTCAATGGATGTGACTGGTAAAAACTAGCAGTGAACAAACAGTCAGTACTGGCAACCTGCTTGTATGTGACAACAACATTCATTTGAGCCATATAAATAGTAAAATAACGCTGAAAATTAATCATGTTGTTAAGGTGTCATTTCTTGGGCTTCAATAATGCCGCTGGATGTCGTCAAGTCACGTATTCAGGCTGACAATTTGTCAAATCCTGAATACAAAGGCATTATGGATTGCATAGTCAAGAGTTACAAGAAGGACGGTCTGCGTGTATTTGGCCGTGGATTTGTCATGTGTTCGTTTCGATCATTCCTAGTAAACGCAGCAACTTTCCTTGGCTATGAATGGTCTTTACGATTTTGCCAACATATGACATCCAGAACACAAGGATACACAAGTGTAAGTAACCAGCAGACTTTTCCAGCAATATGAACGGCATTGTTCCCATCCACCATAATTAAGAATCATCTGAAAAATTACTAACTATTGAGTCATTTAAAATTAAAAAACTTCATAATCATTCAGCTTCTTTGCTTTTATGCAACCGAAAGAATAAAAAAAAAGGAGAACATAGATCATGAATTTGTAACTGCATATCTAGCTATTGATTTTCAACAGCTTTACTGTCTGTCTATGACTGACTTACCCAAAACAAGGAATATAACAAAAATAACTTTCAATTAATGCAAATAACATTCTTTTACTAATACTACTATTAAACCAGTGCCTTCAGCATAAATGTAACACTGACAAGGTGACTAAATCTAGTAGAATAAGATGACATAACACAAATGCACATAGCAAGATACAGCTAACACTTAAATTGAACTTCGTATAATGGATTGTGCAGGTGTGAAGTGGATGACAGTAGGTCATGACAAAGTCCATATATGGCTTTTGAGAATGTGGTCATATAAAACCCTTGGGATCCAAAGATCAGGGAATATTTTGATCACCTAAATAACCATAACAAACATGGCATGGCATATCCTTGGGTTGCAGATGGAGAAAACAGCCTCCAGATATGGCCGACAACTGCAAATATATTAAATAAGGAATCGTGGACAGCCAGCGTGAGGTGGTCTGCCAGTTTCAGGGTTTGGCAAGGATCTTAGAACTGCTCACAGTAAAAAATCGACATGTCATAAACTGTTACACAGCACTTAAGACTTAGACAAGTCTGTTGCAATTACCTAACAAACAGAAAATGGACATAAAATTGTGGCTGAGGGCTAAGGGGGAGGAACTAACTGCATAATGAGGAGCTCCATAATTTGTACTCCTCGCAAAATATTATTTGGGTGATCAAACCAGTTCAACCGACATGCATGGAGAAGAATCCTTCTCTAGATGCTAACAGTTGCTCAGCTAGTCATGCATTCTTGTGTACTGTATGGAATCTGAAGTTTCCTTATAACATTAAAAAGAGCCTGCCAGCAAACAGTGCATTCATATGACGCAAGTACACAGTCCTTGCTCTGCCTGACAAGTACTGTTGTCATTTCCCACAATTACTCAGAGCATGAATGAGTAGGGACATAAATGGGCTGTGTTAATACCATACATAAACCAAAAGGCAGTGTCAACCAAGAGGTTTCACATAAAATAATGACTCTACATATTCATATGTATGTTCTAACATAGGCGTGCTCAGTCTTTTATGTGGTGCAAACAGGTTTGGCAAAATTTGTTCTGAATGTGGGCAACACAAAATTCAATACACAGAATGAAGCATATGTATAATTATATGTAAAATTTTACCTGTGAGTGTGTCTATATGACATGTACAGTAAAAATATACTGAAGAAAACAACAGTAAAAGCTGATTTAGAAAATGCAATTCAAACATTAGGCTAGGGTGTTGCTATTTTGAGCACATTTTTACACAGTGAATTAGTAATGTTACTTAAACATAAAGGTAAAGCAGTCCCGTTACAGGCCTGGAGTGGCCCAGAGGGTTCCAGGAAGTTAAGGTTCCCAGATTACATGACAACAGCACAGGATGGTGGTAGGGTTGTCAGCCCTACGCACCAGCCGCCTTTACCCCCAGGAAATACTCCTGGTACTCATTTCTGTTAGAGGCTGAGTCGACCCCGGGGGTCATAGTGCGATCGGAAGGATTATGTCAATGAAAAATTCCAATGACACCATCTGGGATCGAACCAGCGACCTTCCGATTTGTAGCACAGCACCTTAACCACTGTGCCACTGCGGTCCCCAGTAATGTTACATATGCATCAATAAATAAACAGTTCATACAATCTCAAAATTGTTTCAGCATTCTATGTTAGCTTGTAGCAAAAGCACTAAAAGATGTTTCCTCTTATCCTCATTGTTGCACCGTGCATTTTGTAGAATCACTTTAATTATTAACCAACAAATGCACTATATAAAATTTCACATTAAAACACTTAAAATCGCTGCAACATGTTTCGATCCTAAGATCATCCTCAGGGAGTTACGTTGTTCCTTGCTAAAGTCATTTTAAAAACATTCACAAAATAATTCCATTATATTAACGGGGTGTTGTGTAAGGGTATGTTGTTAAGAATGTGTCTGGCAGACGCATTCCTAACAACGTACCCTTACACAACACGATATGCTGCCACAACACCCTGTTAATATAATGGAATTATTTTGTGAATGTTTTTAAAATGACTTTAGCAAGGAACAACATAACTCCCTGAGGATGATCTTAGGATCAAAACATGTTGCAGCGATTTTAAGTGTTTTAATGTGAAATTTTATATAGTGCATTTGTGTCTCTGTGAGCAACACCACACTTTGTCGCAGCCAACGTTACCCAAGATCTAAGGGCTCAGTGGACCTGTTCAGCAGGTGCACTACTAAATCATAGTGCTGTAAAACCAAGTGTGTCTCAAATGAACTGATGATCTTTTTTTCTCTCTCCAGAGCAAAGGGTACTGGAAGGAAGGAAAACTTACCCAAACATCACCTGCACTTGCAGCAACAGAAATACCCAGGAATTTAACCGAGAAACCGATATTATGATTAAAATATCCGTCATTTCATTCTTCACACTTCATGAAAACTGCTTTGCACAGTATGTCTTGCTACAGAAATGACCTACATGTCACTTGTTTCTTCGTGATAAGCTGGCAAACATATCATGATGTAAGATTTGGCAATAAAAGTGACTGTATTAATTGATTTGTATTATAAAACTCCAAAAATATTATAAAGACTCAGCTTGTTGAGAAACATAAAATATTCTGTACAAGGAAGGTTTGTAAAAATGTTTTCTCATAACTTCCTCCTTGTGAGTCTTGGCAGACAATTTACACCTAACTTGAAAACCAGAATCATTTGTACCCTTTGCAATGTCCTATGTTTAACTGCAAACAAAAAATATTTACATTTGTTCAAAAAACAGTGCATAAATGTATAAGGATACTAAGAAATGCACCTGTAATATGTGTTTGATATTGTTACCCAGTTCGTAACAGGTGACACATGTGCATGCACTTCACTACAGGAATATGATTCACTAATAGCGCATGGGTCGCACATGCCAATCTGTGATCCACAATGGAATTTGAAGCATCCTGCATGATGAAACAGTTTTTTCCAATTCTTGTACTGCTTGATAGTGAGGATGAATGCACTAGTCCTTCAAAACATTGGCAACTACTTGCCCAGTAACAGTCACATCCCAGGAAACCTGAATCATTTACTTACTAGGTAAATAAACTTCCATCCATAAAGTGTCCCAAGATTCAAACCCAGACAAGCATTTAACTTGTTAACTTGTTTCCAACATACTGTACTCTGTTGTGTTCTTTCTTCTGGGTAATTCCCTGGTATCTGAATTTTATATGCCGATGTTTTGGAACACTCTGTTCCAACTTCATAGGCAGGTAGGTATGAAGTATGACTGGAATCCAGTCATACTTCATACCTACCTGCCTATGAAGATGGAACAGACACATCGTTCCGAAACATCGGCATATAAAATTCAGACATTGGGGAATTACCCAGAAGAAAGAACACAACATTCAGAACACGGCGAAAGTTTGAAATTAAGAATATTGTACTTTCCTTAAAATATGAGTCACCTGGTTGTTGGAAATAACCTCGTTATCTTGCTTGCACATGTGCATACAGAAGAGAAGCCAAGATTTTCAGTTCAGCCACAGTCACAATGGTGAATACATTTATGATACCATCAACCAATAACACCACATCACATAAAACATTTTTATTTAAACTATGTCCAACGGGGCCACAAAGTAGAGTTTCAATCCAACACCTCAAGTACAAAGCTGTGTTCACTGATGACCTTGTCCTTTGGCAAGTAAACCGCTGCTGACAAATGTTCCATGTTAATGTGAACAAGACACTGTACATGGATCATGGAAAAGGGTGGTGTATCACCCACATCATTGTTTGCAACGCTCTTTGAAACAGCTGTAGCTGAAACAAGTACAGGAACGAAATACCTCTCACTTTTTAACCCTAGAACAATAAATTCAGCATGTTTTGTCCTACACATAATTTCAAAAGCACATCAAGTTACAAACAGTTGTACGCAGGGCAATATGAACCAATTTTTGAAGAAATTACTGGTTCAGGTTCAGGTTATCAGTTCGTGGCACAAATTAATACAGAGCTGTAGTAGAAACAGTTGTGCGGTTACGAAGCATTGTAAGATACACATGGCTGGGGATAAGCTGCAAGGGCTGTATGTCGAATATATATTGCTTGCTCATTCAGCAAAGTGGGAGAACTTCCCTAAATCTGCAAGGCCTCTCTTAAACTTAAAAAAAAAAAAAAATCCTCTCTCAACCTGTGCACCGGGCAGCCACCTACAGTGTGTGACAATACCAGATGCTGTATAATACAATTTTGACCTTGTGATGATGAGCATAACAGTGCTCAAAACATGTAGAGGAATATAATAAACTTATTATAAAACAAGAATTTGTGCATTAAGTTGGTCAAGTGCTAAGATTATGACTGCAAGTGCACATTCTTGCTCAACTTTTGGAAATGTCAACAGTTGCTCTACTGCAACAATATTTAATTCACACATTTTCTTCTAGATTCTTGGACTCCCATTACACTGACACATAACAAAACCATCCTATTTTACATTCCAAACATAAATTACTGACTCAATGGAATCAGCTATGACCATGACTGGGAATGCAGTCCTAACACTGTCTTAAGAGACTTCATGTATACAATGCCATCTATAATGAACTGTTTTTCTCAAATTCTCTCTCACTCACAGACCACCTTCTTTCCTTGTAACTCAATCCACTAAAACCCTTTTTAACGTGGCACTTCAAAAAATTATTCATTTAAGGATAGGACAAGAGAGATTAAATATACAGCTGACCTATTCTCTTAGAAGAGACTAAAAAAAAATAACTTTTATTTCTAACAAACACATTACCACCATATTTTGAAGATCCAGATAATGTTATATGGTACACATGTTAAGGGCTGGTTCTGTAAACAATAATACACACATATTGTGCACTAAGAAGTGGAGTAGTTGGAAGGTGAGGCCTAAGACATTTTTACACAGTTCCTGAAGACTGCAGGATGGAGCAGCTTTTCCATTGCCCTAAAAACATACATGTAAATTAAAATAATATATTTTAATTAGGAAGACTATTAACTTTACATTAAGAAAAATGATATCTCAGCATAATAAATACAAGTCTGAGTGCATGTGAAGGAGTAAGGGAATGCAGAAGTAAGATGTTGGAGTACATACGTTGACTACTTACGCAAAAGGCCTGTATTTTGGTTTCCCCCTCTCTCCTGCAATTTTAAGACACAAATGCTCTTGTCCTTTCTGTTACATTTTTTAGCAACTGCCTGAGAAATGTCCAATAATTCCTGCCTTGAGACAATAACTCACATGAGGAAGATTTTATGACATCCATATTGCTACAAATTACACAGTAACATATAAAAGAACTGTAATGGCATGTTATTTCCTGAAGATCTGCAAACAAAAATGAACTTGTGCAGTATTCTATGTGCAGATACACATCTTTAATAGAATGCAGCTCTACTGTATAGGCACAATCTGCTGCAGTGGTACTATAATAAGTTGATGTATATCGTGGACATGGAGGGCATTTGTTAGATTCCCATCTCAATCTTATGGCACCTGTTTGTGTAGGCAGATTGCTTATAGCCTGGCATATAAAACTAGGAGTCATAGCACCGATAGATACGTGGAGTGAATATACCCAGAGAACTGTCGTCTTTCTTTTTAAAAAATGGGTTTGTGCCCTTACGTATCTCGCTTATATTCCACTTAATGGCCCTTCTTACATGCACTTCATGCATGTTATTTTTGGTCCTTGACTATAGATAATTCTATGGTTTCCTATCTTGGAGAGTGCAATAATATAGTATGAGTTGTCAAGAACAGAGGTTGTTGGAGTTTTTAAGTTTTCTGTGGCAGTGTGACTGAGGACACTGTTCTTCTAGGACATGACAGTGTGTTGCTAGGTAACAGTTCTCAACGCTTCAAAGGAATGTAGTGCCTTCATCTTAGACATTCTAGGAATTACTCTACCTTCTATTGCCTTCATTATCAATGGCCCACAAAGTCCAGACTGCTGAAGGCACAATGTCCCTTGAAAACACTGCGAACCAATTACCCAGTGATGCGGCATCATATCCCATAAGAAAAGAATCCTCAACAATTTTTTTATTATTTTGTACTAAGACCAACAAATGCACAATTAATTCACCAATTATCACACTTCCACATGTTTCAACACTGTTGTGTCATCCTCAGGGAGCTTGTAGTTAGTACCTTGCCAAGTTACACAAGTATGTTGAACGCAGCTGTTGTTAGACTGCATTTGAAATGTGATGGCACATGCACAGGAACCAGATTTTGTCTTTCGGCAAAACAGATGAGTCCACTTAAATCGGCAGGGGCGTCAGTTCAGTCGACTACTGGCAGCCGAGGTGTGCGCATCAGTGGTAGTAATGCTGGATACACCATGTTCCGAGGTAGTGTGAAGGGTACTGGCTACCCACTCCATTCGACTGTTTCCCCTTCACTTCCCCTCCTGTGTGTCACCGTGTGCCATCACATTTCAACTGGAGTCTAATAAAGGTAAAGGTAAAGTGTTCCCATTACAGGCCCAGTGTGGGTAGAGGTATAGCTCTACTCTTCCATGACCATGGCACTAGTAGGGGGTGAGTAGTCTGTAGCATGCCCCGGTTGCACTTTACCCCAGGAAAGACCCGGTACCCACTTTACAGAAGGCTGGGTGGGCCCCAGGGCTGGTCTGGATGGACAGAAAATCTCGTCTGCACTGGGATTCGATCCTGGACCATCCAGCCCGTAGTCAGTCACTATACCGACTGAGCTACCTGGCCCACTATTGGACTCAAAAATACAAAATAAACAAAAAAATACAAATACAAAATGTGAAATAATTTTAATTTGCATTACCAACAGCTGCATTTGACATACTTGTGTAACTTAGCAAGGTACTAACTACAAACTCCCTGAGGATGACACAATAGTGTCGAAACATGTTGTAGCAGTATAATAATGTCAATTAATTTTGTATTGGTTGGTTCGTTGTACAAAATAATAAAAGATGCACAGTACAGGTATTAAAATAATCCTGAACAACGTTTTTGTTCAGTTGACAGTGGGCAAATGCAGTGTTCTATGCTGTGTCACTGCTTGTAAGCAAATAACCAAACATATGTCTAGCATCTCATGCAGATGAATCCATGTGATTTGTATCAGTTCACCGTGAGTGCCATTAAGATTTCAATCAGGCTCTGCCTGGTCCAGTAAGCAACATTAACAATGGAGATCTAACTGAAGATACTTACCATATCCTGACAAGGTGTCCTATTAACAGACATGACACTTAAGAAAAACACAACTGCAGATTCTTCGCACAAACTGAGTAGTAATTGTGTAATTTTGTTAAGAAACAAAAGAAAGCCAAAACTTGAAAAGCTTGTTCAATCAACTTCTGCAGCACTATATATAAACAGTCTGCACAAAATATAACACTTGACTCCTTCATTTATAACGCTAACAGAATTTGCTGCCAACTTCAGAAAAACCCACATCATGGATACACTCTTTTGCTGAATAATACGGAGTGGTAATATTCAGCATCACTGCAGACATACGTATCTGTACCTGAATATGAACACGAATAGAAACATTGTTATATCCACCTAAATATCTCCAAGACTGAAAATATGTCAAATGTGGTACACAACATGTGACTAAGGAATAAAAAACAACATAGGGTGAAGAGAAATAAACCAACAAGATGCAACTAATCCGATGTTTATTATCAAACTTCTATCTCAACATGTTTCGGGCATCACTATGCCCATCATCAGGAGAACAAGACCGTGTAATACTGCATATGGTGTTCCACACTGGTTGTGCTGGCTGTGGTTGTGTGGAGCTGGGTCGTAAGCTGTGTGCACTGTGTGAAGGTTACTGTTCAACTGTTTGATAATAAACATCGGATTAGTTGCATCTTGTTGGTTTATCTCTCTTCACCCTACGTTCCATGATGCACGGTCACAAGAACCTAAAACTAATACAAACAACAGTTGGCTACAGTGAAAAAAGTGAAATGTTTCCTCCTACAGCGACTTATACCAAATTTTCACACGACTCAGAAGAAAAAAAATGGCAATTCCAGCACAAATTGTAGCTCTTTATTGTTTAAAATTTGGTTTGAATGCAGCTATACATACTATCATTTTTATTGGTACTTCAGATTCCTATAAAAGACAATTCATTTTTTACTTGATCTCAGGCAATGTGTAAGGGGGAAAAAATAAAACTTCTCTAACCAATGTATACTATTTACATGCAAAATGACACTGCATGAACGTGGGAAACAGAAAGGCGAGACAGGATCAAACTTTCACTACTGAACGGATGTTCAGTGGTAGCAAGGCTCAAGGATTAATAGAGTTTGTTTTGGCATCCATCATGGGAGGATAATTTAAAGGATGTGGGATAGAGGGGCAGGAGAAAAAACATATAAACAAACTTAATCCTTTTGTGTTGTCACAAATGACTATCATTTTTAACAGCTCTTTTTTATGTCACCACTTATCAGATACTCACAATGCACACCACTTTCCATTCTTCCTCGACATTAAAGCATACAAGCATGCCGTAATACTTTGTACACGTTGAGCATTCACCCATACACTGTTGGGAATATAATGCCAGTCGTGGAAGGAAACCATAACCACGTAACCTGTAACTGACTTAGCATTGTCTTGGGCACAAATCTTTTACTTAATAAGGCAGTCAGAACCTTCTAATTTCTGATTAGACACATGAAAAATTAGATGACATACAACATCAACTGAATAAAATTCTGTACCAGGCAACAGTGTACACAGTAACATAACTGGTATTACACACTAAAAATACAGTCTTCCTTTTGTTACCACACCAAGCACAGTAGCTTTATTGCACAGAAGGCCTGTATTCACCAGGATATCCCATGACAGCTGCTGTGCTCACAGCAATGATAAAAGAAACACACTGTATGTCAAACTGAAACATTCTATAGCTGCAAGTTTGTGCCTATATAATTCTTTTTTGTTAACAGACAATAAAACAAATAAGGTAAGCTCTGGTTTACCTGTGGAAATTTATTGTAAGCTTGGCTTACATGTCCATACTGATATCCGTACAACCAAATCACCCATTAGTTCATTTCCAGTATAACTAATTCTGTATACATTATTAGTCCTTTTGTTCCCCAGTACTGACCCAAAAGATGACTGATTTCATCACCAGAAATAGCTGAGGTGCTACACAGTTCATTCTTTAAGCACAAAATGAGCAAGAAACTACTCAAAACTGATGTAACCAAAAATCGTGCTAATATGGTTAAAATAAACCACACCGCAACAGTTTCAATTTCCAAGTCAAAGTAGCATACACATAGTGCAATGAGAGTGACTACACCATCGTAAGGGTACACAATACCAGACTGTAAGTGCCACTGATACAGTGATATTAACTTTGTCAGTGGTAGTGCAGCATTAACTGTTATTATCAATTAAACCATCGAAAATCTGTCACGTTCCTGCAAAACCAATGAATATATTAGATGTAATAACATTTTTTGCCCAATTTAATACCATGTATCATTATAAGAAACCGCATGTATGCCCACAATATAAAGGGTCTTTCAAAAGTTCCACAAAATCAGTCACTTAAGCCCACATTTATTACCTTCAATAAATAAATTTAAATTTAAATTTACAAAATTAACAGAGTAATTAATTAAAATTCATTTACAAACCATGCAGATTTATAAATACAAAGAACAGCTTATGTTTAGCTATCAGCTTTGTAACATGTCAAATTCGAATGTCGCATGAGCAACATTCTCGTGTAAGCAAGATAATTATTTTCCTTCAGAAAAATATGACTAAGGTTTTATCAGAGAATCAATTGCAGTATGCACTGCTCGTTACATATTAACAGAGAAGTCTGGGTTAAAAATGACTTCTCGTATAAGAAGAAAAATACAGAGAACAAAATTATAAGAAAGAATCTGCAGAACACTGTGGCATGCAATATGCACACCTTCACTTGTCTCATCTCTACATTGCCTCCATGTCCAAAAATGCACCACCAGTGACCACATCACCATTCTGAAAATTATGTGATCTTCTCCACCTGAACAACCAGAGATACTCAAACTGCATGCACTGTAGCGTTCAGGATTTCAACCTTTCGTTACAGTCCATCTTAAGATGAATGTTTTGACCTTTCATGACTGGTTCCAACAAGTCAGGAGAAGACCATGTTGCTGGTACGCTGGCTTTCCCCTCTATCCTGTTAGTGTACAAATCACTCTGCTCAAGCAAGCTCCACCCTTCATGAAGAGTGTTTGATTGTTTTCCTGGTTTATGGAATGAGACACTCCTTTTATCATTTGATGTATTTTATTCTCACAAGTACTTGTATTTTGTTAAAAATAAACCATCTTGCATTTTATGCTTTTTGGGGTTACTTTACATTTTTCTTACTGGCACCTGACAATTACTTGAAACAAAATGAGTGTTTTTGAGTAAAAGCTGATTCTGATGTTCATGACAGCAATGCTCTTCAAGAGTCCCAAATGATCATCAACATCCAAATTCTAGTGCAAATGTTTCTTACTTCTGATCTTCTTTTATTGAATAATCTTCAATAACAAGTAATTTCTAAGCTGAACTGCTCCTTTAGTAGATATTACAGTACATTTGTGACATGAATGTACGCTGACGATACTCGGGAGCATCTTACCTATAAGCATTTGAGATCGTAACAGCTCAATGGCACGATTTTGACATATATAACCCCTTTATGCCACAAATGCCAATATCAGTGGTACCATATACCCTTATACAACATGATGCAGGAATAACAAGCAAAAGAAATTCATAAATGAGGGCAACCTAACCTGAAAACAACCCACCCACAGTTCTTACGTGACAGAGAACATTTGAAAGCTCCCACACTTGCAGCTCAATAAGCACTGGTAAGACTACACTAGTTAGTGCAAGGGGACGATTCATTTATTGCATCCAGTACAGAATCGTTCACTTTGAGTCCTAACTAAAAAATCTGAAGCAACTAGTTAGTTAATATCATCAATCATATTTATTCATGATTTGTCTATAGAAATAGCCAATTGAGTTTTAAAATACATGGTAATTCTTGTTGCCCATATATATATATATATATATATATATATATATACACATTTATATATATATATATATATATTTTTTAATTACTTTTGGCAGCAGTTTACGTCAATTATGTATACACTATACAGTATTTTATGTATAATTATGTTAATGTTATTTAAGATTTCTGTCGGTGGAAATGCCAACAATTTGTGCAGAATGGTAGCACTTGGTGTATGCACATCAATACTCAGTTTTGCTTGCTACGAATTATTGGGTTTTTGGAGGTACATTTACAGGTGAACAATGATACCGCAAGGGATGTCTTTCTTTCCGCCCCGATCAACTTAATCACCAACAAGGTACATTCCGTCTGCAAGTTCAAAAATCTGAAACAATCGCATCTCTTTTAATATTGGTATAGCACCGTGCTGGCAGCTGCATTGCTCCATTCCTCTATCACTATTTCTGTTGCTCGAGGCAGATCATCGACCAACTAACTTTAACGTGATCACTTTTAATATCTTCGGGTCCGGACAATCAATCGCACTTTTCGTCACACAACAAATATAACAGCAAATAGAGTTCTATGACTTTTTTTCATTTTAGATGTATCACGTGGTCAGTTTTATTTGGGTTATTTCTTTTTTACTTTGTTATTGACTTCAAGCTCTGACAGTCTCTTCCACAGCTCGTCCCTCTCCTTCTCACGCTTCTTTTCCCTGCAAACAAGCAATATTTTCTTTTTTTCTGATGTATTCCATTGTGTTTTCGTATATCATAAACGAACAAAAATATGCCATCTGACACGATACCTTAACGTCATATCACACAGAGCTACATGTCTCGGTTCGTGTGAACTATCGTCAGGCACTTCTTTTTATAGTCATTTCAAAACAAAGGCACATTTGAAAATGAAATTATCCTGCTAGTGAGATGTTACTATATTTGGATTACTTACTTACTTACTTACTTACTCCATGGTGCAGAGTCCATCTTGAGAAGCTAACTGGTTTGAAGCTAGTCAAGAAATTCCCAGCATTTCACGGAACCCAAAGGTTCATTACCGCACTCACAAGTGTCTGCCACCTGTCTCTATCCTGGGCCAGCCCAATCCAGTCCATATACCCACATCCCACCTCCTGGAGATCCATCCTAATATTATCCACCCATCTATG